>WLWF01002794.1_pt1 | contig 12128 bp, 11 predicted proteins | sample 6718331 | NCBI WGS metagenome assembly WLWF01 (sample SAMN12718692, study PRJNA515312) | sponge metagenome | isolation source: marine sponge | host: Mycale hentscheli | place: New Zealand: South Island, Marlborough, Capsize Point | collected 2003-05-01
GTGTCCTTAGGTTCCAGTGGTGCTAGTGGTGCTAGTGGTTCTAGTGGAATTGGTTCTAGTGGTTCTAGTGGTATAATTGGTTCTAGTGGTGCATCTGGATTAGATCCTGATGTAGGTGGACCATGTAAACTCGATAGTGATTGTAAAGCCGGATTTGAATGTAAGAATGGTAAGTGTAGAAGAAAAGGTACAGGTTCTTCCGGTATTTTTGATACACTTTGGGATTGGATTGGTGGTAAACCAGGTAAGCCTAACTGGAAACCAGGTAAACTTATAAAGAAACTATTCAAGTGGATAGCAGAATTACTCGGACCAGTTGCTGCCGAATTGTTAGCTTTCCTAGCAGTAGTTCTTGCAACAATGAAGGTATTAAGTATTATTGGAGGAGCAATTGAAGGGGCCTTTAGAAAATTAGATCTAGTAGTAGAGGCAAATAGGATAGAAGATAGTAATGAAATGAAGATAGGTGGATTTGATACTGATAGAGATTACGCTAGTGCTCCTGGATTCCTTCCAGACTTTATTGTCAATTTCCCACCAACCTCGATAAATCCAGGACGTCCTGGTCTGAGTAACAAATTAGAAGAAGCAATTGAGGAAATCAAAGAAAATCTACCGGAGGATATTGACTTAGAGAGTCTTGACAATCCTGAATCACATCCTTCACACTTCTGTCATTGGCCACAACTTGAAAACAAGTTCGTAAACCTAACGATTAGCAAGCCAATGATGGCCGCGACTCGGTTGTTAAGGGCCCGAATGAATGGATTCATGTTCCACTTCACTCATACTTCTACAAAGCAGTTTGATGATGTTGTACTGACTACGAGAATCATGAGAATGTTTAATTTGGCACCAACTTATGGTTTTGGTTATACTCAATTAAGGTCTAATAGATTTAAAAAAGTTGTAAGAGATTACAATGAAAATAGACCGGTCGAAGGTTACCATACTGAGAAGAAATATCAGATAGATACTAGATTTGATCATATTAGATATGAGAAAAACTGGGTTGAAGAAGATGCATGGTTCAATCCAGTATCATCTCTTGCTCCTAATGCAGGACACCAAAAACCATATATGACTAAAGGTGGTGCAATCCATTATATTGGTAAATTGGGTGCTGATATGGCCGGTGGTGGTGTAGAACTAGGTTCGTGGCCTAATGGTGTGGTAGATAAAAAGAATATTGATTGGATGGAAGGTCCATACTTTATGAATGTGTTCAATCATTATGGGGCAGGGTCGAAGTATAATAGCTATTACGACAACACCGCGAGTGGTCATGGCAAATACAAGTCATGGACATGGGAATTGATGGCAGGTGAACCCGAACCATGGCCACTAGGTCCAGGTGCACCTGGTATTGATTTTGTTCTTCGGTTAGTTGATTTAGAAACTCAAACACAGACAATTTCCCAAAAAGCGTTCCGAGATTGGCAAATCAATTTCATTCACTTGGCATTTGAACACTTAATTACAGGTGAAAGGAAATCTATTGAAGTATTTCCACAGCCAGGTTCATTGAATTTCGATTATTATAAGTTTAGGAGATCATGGAACAAAAGGAATAGTGATACACCTACAAGTATCATGAATCAACTATCTGCTCCTGGTGATTATATGAGACTACAATGCACACCAAGGGACAAGAGTGAAGCAAATACTATTGATGAGAACTGGGGGTTCTGGGGTATATCAACAAGTGCATGGATTGGTGTGGTAGCCAATCAGGCAAGGTGGAGGAGTTACAACTTCTGTAATCTTAAACCAATGATTGTTACCTAAATAATAATAAACACATAGAGAAATGTCATTTCCTACTAATCCAGAGATAAATTCTCAACACCCACAGGGTGGTCGTATTTGGCAATGGGATGGTCAGAAGTGGGTTTTGATGTCAAATCCTGTAAGTAATATTGATTTCCGGCCTGAAGCATACCCAACTCCAATTACAGTTGAAGAAGGTTTTGAAGTTGGAAGTGATGGTACTACGGTTCCATTTGTGGAAACCGGATTCGATATTACCTCTCTACCATCACTAGACTGATTCTATGGCTAATATAAAAGACGAAGCCTTACTAATAATCTTTCAAGATGATATTCAGTATAAGATAAGGTTTGATTCATTCAAAGAAAGCACTGTTGGTATAGCATGGCAGAAAACAGCTACATATGATGGCCTTGCTGGTGTTATTATTCCTGGTGAGACAGTAGTCTATGACAGGAGTACGGGATTACTTGATGTACCTCTAGCTAAAAGAGCAGACGCTGGTGCAACTAAACAGGGTATTCCAGGACTTATGTTTCCTGGTATTGGACTATCATATAATGAACTAACAGGTGAACTAACTAGAGACTTTGAAACATCACTAACTTTTGCTGGACTAATTGGTAACGATACATCACAAGACCATGTGATTGGACCTGCTCTTACTGATGAAACAGGTTACTTCTACATTGTAGCTGATCCAACATTTACCGTACTAAACGATAACTGGGGTAGTCCCTCTGGTGAGTCGGTTAATGTAGGTGATAAACTAGTAAGAAAATATGATGGTGACTGGGCGATCGTCCCTGATGTCTCTGGTTCTCAATCAATATTCCAGATTATATCTGGAACTGATGCATTGGTTGTTGATGAATCCTCTCCGCAGTTTCCAGTCTTAACGATTGATAACGCAAGACCTAGTAATGTTATATCATTCGACCCACCTGCAATTGTACCGGGTGCAGGTTTAGATGGTTTGATGTCAGAATTTGATAAGGCGAAACTAGATAACCTAGGGGTCTTGTTAAATCAACCATTTATATCTAGTATCACTCCAGTTGAACCAATCGTAACAACTGAAACTAAAAGTGGTTTAGGTGGTAGGTTGGTAGATGTTGTAATTGATATTACTGATGCAACCGCGACTGATCGTGGGGTAGTAAAAATTACTGAGGATTCTAGTGTAGAAGAACTGATTGAGATTGGTTCATCTAGTGTAGATACTCTACATACATTATCAGCACTACAAGCAGAAAAGTATTATTTACCTAGTGATTTTAGGTTCTTGACCACCATAGCTAGTATTTAAGATGGCATTTTATAGTACAGATTTACTTTATGTTCAACGACCCTCTAGTCAAGGGAACCCACACTTCCAGATGGATGGGTATCAATTAAGAGATTTTGTTTCAGAGACTCAGCTTTCAGTTAATGATGCAATCATTGATGAATTCAATGATCTAAAAATTAAAGTATCAATACTACAGGGTGATGTCATCCGTATTGAGTCTAATATTGACTTGCTTCAAATTCAATTGAATCAGGAAGAAAAGACTAGAGAACGTGAGGATTTGATCTTAAAATCTGATCTTGATGCATTAAAAATTAGGGTTGCCAACCTAGAAGATTACTCAGATATTAAGGCGTTCTACTTCTTACAACCAACAGAAGAATTCTCTGGAACTCAGATGAAAGTTGGTGGTATGGCTTTCAATAGTTTTGTTGATAGTGATATCACAGGAATCAAACTAAAAGTAACTGACAATAGAGGACAACAATTTACATATATTAATATTAATCCTGGTGAAAAAATTGAAATAGTGCATACAGATAGTAATAATAGTATACGAAAACGACTACTATTTAATGTTGAACAAGTGTTCCCACCAGTATCTGGATCTAGGGAGTTTGTTGAATTACAAGTCACTTACTTATTCTCTACTGGAGATAAAACATTACAATTACTAAGTGACGATAATGAAGAATTCATTGCAGAAATCTTCCCTGCATTTGATCCTACTGCAACAGTAACACAATCATATGTTGATAATTCAGTGAATGCACTGGATGTTAAATTACAACAAGAGATTGATAATGTTGCATTGACTGCAGGTGTATCTCAGATTAGAGCAGGTAATAATATTAGTATTGACCCATCTGATGGTAAGGGTGCAGTAACAATCACTTCTACAGTTGTACCCCCATCATATCAACTACCTACTGCATCTGCAAGCACTAAAGGTGGTGTAAAAGTATCAAGTATAGATGGAACAATTCATCAAGGAATCATTGGTATATCTAATGAGAAATTGACTATTCAGGAATCGACTAATGCTCGTGCAGGTGTAAATTATAAAGGACAATGTGCAATAAACAATTCTAACGCAACACCAAATCCTGAGAATTATCAGTCAGGAACATTGGTTTGGAATAGAACTAAAGGACACCTTTACATTATAACTTGATATGGCTATCGATCCCCTCAAAGCAGGAAATGGATTTAAGTTAGTACCAACTTACTACACTAATCCATGGTGGCCATGGAGGACCACTGAGATACATGATCCTAATGATCCAACTGCTATCTTGACTTCGCCCGATGGAGCTGCTGTACTCATGGCCAAATGGACAGGTGGCTTATGTGTTCCAATGTTCTGGCCGGCGTTCAACGGCCTTGGGTCAACAGATAAGAACGGTGACGTGAGTTATAACTTAAAAGATAATGTTCTTGAGCAAAGCTCTACGTTTTGGACTGATGAGAATGCACATAATTACCCTTTTATTAAGGAATATGGACAAGGTAGTATCTTTCATAGTTCATCCCATCAACCACACACACTTCGTGACTATGGTATAAGAAGAGATGCGTACCATATGTATCCATCTTCTGATCCTATGCTTTTTAAAGACAACAACCCGTGGAATGATAAAGGTGCATTTACGATAGCTGCTCCCGGTTCAGGGAAGGATCACTACACAACATATTATTGGGGAGGAGGATCGGAAAGAGCAACAACAAAGATTAAAAACGTCTTAGGAATGTATTGGTTGTCGGCTATACAAGATTCATCGTATTATTCTTGGATTAATAAAGTAGGCTTCTTGTATCAAAATCGACAAGGCGAGGAAATACCCTTGTTGCCTATTGGTAATAATAGTGTGACTGGTAAGACTGTTTTGGATTATAACCGAAAACCTAAAGATCAAGATGATGCTCAATGGGTTCCACCAGGATGTTCAACGACAACTGAAAGTGGTAGATATGCTTCGGGTGTTTTACGGGGTGCATTTTTGCACCCGGAACAAGCAACATATGTTATTGAAAATCAACTAGAATTAAAGGGAATGTGGATAGAAGTATATCGAAACACATCGTCCGGCACCGGGAATCCAATAGGAATTTTTCATAGTTTCTTCCCCTGGATTTTAAGTGAATTGACTATGTTTGGTAGATATTATCTACATCCTTTTGACCTAATGGCATCTAGTTCTGGAGCTCCTAGTGGAGGGATCAATAGTTTTAGAGATCATTATTATAATAAGGAAGAACAAGAATCACGTGATGATTATTTTAAAAGATATACACAGGAAGTTGATTTGGCAGGTGGATGGTCAAAAGCACTCATAGACCCCAGTGGAAAGTATAGTAAAAAGATTATTGTACCACCAGTAATGGATTTTGGTAGAAACCCACAGAATTATACTGATGACGTTATGCGATTACAAGCAACAAAAGAACGGGAATATGGAGGAACAAAATACCTGACTAGTAATGGTCTATAAATACTTAAAAGTCTGAATGCAATGGCTCTTATAAAGATTAGTGATTTAATGGTGGTACAAAAGATGGATGGGGTAGAGAACCCTGTTGTATCTTTCACTATTGATGATTTACACAAATCACTAGCAGAGTTTGATGATAAAGTCAGTAAGACCGGTGATATAATGACTGGTCAGCTTGAGATAAGAGCATCTGATACAGACATCCCTCCACTATTATTAACTAGACTTCCTGGATACGATCCAGTGATGTATTTTAGTATCAAGGAATCGAGTCTAATTTTTGAAGATACTATAGATTCCAGGATTCAAAAGAACAATGCAGATCTACATGTTAGAGTAGATGGGGAGGACCTAGTTACCTTCGGTGAGAATCATATTGTAACTTCACATGTAGATATTGAACTAGAGGGTGATTTTGGTAATCCTGGTAATCGAATCACGGGACTTGAGTGGCCAGAATTTCCTGCAGGTGTAACAAAAGAAGATTACCAGGCAACTAATGTTGGTTATGTTAAGAATGAGATCAGTCTTGAAAGAATTGAAAGAGAGAATAATGATAGTATTTTGCAAACACAAATTGATATTTTAAAATCTTATCTTGATCTATTTGCAAAATTCTCTCTACAAGGTAATTATGAATACGATCTTGTAAATGATACCCATCCACTACCACCAGCAAAACACTTTACGGTTAAGACAACTGATGCTAGTGGACAAGGAATTCCTGGACTATATGAAGAGATCGAGGAGATTACAATACATGAGATAGCACTTGATGTAAGTAACAATCCTATTGTATTAGACTTAATTAATCAGGGAGATTTTATTGGTATTAATCCAGTATCACCTGCAGATCCTGAACTAGTTGACCGAAGTGAGTTTGGTGTTTATCAAATTATTGATACAGTGGATGCTATTTCACACGATGTAACTAATAGAACTTATACATTCAAGGTAGTCCCAACCGCTAGTTACCCTACATCAGCTGCACTATCTAATAATAATACCCCACATAAGATTAGGATTATTAGGAATCCTGGTGATGGGTCACTGACTAGATTTGAAGCAGAACAAATCTTTATCAGTCGTATTGTAAAAGATAATGCAGAAGATCATATTAGATTTGATAGAGGTGTAACACTTTATGGTAGAGGTGCACCTGCCATCGGTGCAACTGGTGCAATTGCCCCTCATAATACAATCATTGATGTTCCAGAGATTGAAGTTTATAGTGGACTTAATATTAATACAAAGGGTGATGGAGGTATTACTATTAGTGAAGTAGTACCATCAAAGAATTCAGTTGTTATTAAGAGTGCAACTGAAGAGTTGTTGACAATTGATGGATATGGTTCTTTAATATTTGATAGCTCTAGTATTCAACACTTGAGTTCCGTTGGTACTAGTGATTTTAACTTTAGACATAATGGTAATACTATTTTTTCAATGACATTGGACCCAGAACCACTTTCAGTTGGTTCTGTTCTAAGTCTAGGATTGAATCGTATTACTAATTTGGCTGATCCCATCAATGATCTGGATGCAGTTAATAAACAATACCTAGAGAGTTATATTCCTGTAGACGAGTATGTTCATAAGACACAAGATAATGTAATTAGTGGTGATAATCAATTTGTTTCACCACATGACGATATTAATGTACATATTCTAGGAGCAACTGGTCCATCTGTAGCCGGTAACAAGGCAGGAACACTTCAATTTATTGGTGGTGGAAACCCAAGTGAGTCTATTGCGAAGATCGTTGTTAACAATCGTTTGGCAACAGCAGAGTTTGTTGATGTCAGTTTAAATACTTCGAATGAAATTGTTTCTAATTTTAAAACTGATATTATAAAGTATGAAGATAGTACAGGTAGTGCCTTATTTACTATTAAAAGGTCAGGTAATCCACTATCATCTGGTCAAAACGATAGAGTTCAATACCATGGTGACATTACGGAGGGTGATGACATTATCAACAAAGAATATGGTGAATTAAATTATCTATCTAAAACAGATGTCAAGGTAGGAACAACTGACACACTTTCTGCCGGTAATAAAGCCACAGTATCCGTAACTGCCCCTGCAACATTTAACTTTGGAATTCCTAAAGGTGATACAGGTGCCACCGGTTCAAAAGGTTCAAAAGGTAACACTGGTGCCACCGGGGCTGCGGGTGCTGGAGGAGCCACTATCGTAAAACGTGATGGTGGTTGGTATATTGTGAGTGCATAACTATGACTGATTATAAAATACACACACTAAGCTCTGGTAGCAAATACCTCGCAATTCCCGATGCTCTTATCGGAATAAATGAGAACGTTAAAGCTGGTACCCACTACCGCCCTGAGGCAGGCCAAGACAAGGCTCAGTGGGACCCCGATCTTGACGGTACAACGTGGTCTACCAGTCAAAAGAACATTTGTGATGTAGCCAAATTTGAGGGTACTAACGGGGCGCCCCACTGGGTTGTCAAAGAATTTGGGCTCACCTCGGGGATTTATCCTCAGGGTCAAATAGTCGGATTTCAGTTTGATGAGAAAAATAATTCCACGAAAAATCACTGCCTCTTTTTGAACAGATACGGGTATGCTTTGACTAAGGGTGGTACTTATTATTTTGTTGATGCAGGTGGGGTTTGTGTTCAACCGGGGGACAATTCGCGAACAAGAAGTCACACCTTCAACCCTGAAACCAAACGTAGGCTGAAAGACGGGTGGTGTTTTGCACAATTTAGAATTTTGATATCCACCAACACCGGGGGTGTTGGAAAAAACCCTAGTATACTTGAACTCTCCAACTTTAAGTTTAACTTCAAGCATGATGGCGGAGAAGGCGATCTAATTATACCTGAAAATAGAAAGTACTCTTTAAGAGAAGACAACAAATCTATAGGCCTAGCCTAAACCCTAACTAAGTATTGTTTACGAGGAGTATCAAATGTCTATTGTTAACGATTGTTATAGAAGAACAGACAAGGATTGTAATAGATTACCAACAGCAAAGCAACCTAATGTGTTGAATCCTATTATATCATCTGACGCATTTGGTAATCAATTTTATAATTATAATCAACAATATATAAGAACAGATTCAAAACGGAGTCCAGTCTCACCACAACCCACACCAAATGGTGAAGATTATAATAGATCACGGAAACCATTCTTGTTTGATGCTGGAGCATGGGAAAGGAATGATAAGGATTGTAATACAGTAACAACTATCAATCCAAACGAGGCAGTGTTTGCTGTTTACGCACCAAGAGACTATATTGCAACTGACTTGAATAATAGTCCGAAGTCAACCACATGTCCTATTCCACTGACACTAAGTGTTACCCCTACATCAGTATTAGATATTAGTGACTGGGAGTTTACTTATGAAAATGGCGTCTTTATTGCTAGAGAAGAAGGTTACAATCATCTAGTAGAGCCCGAGCTCAATACTACTAGGACTTGATAATACGACCAGGAATAAAACCAACTGGGATATTATCGTCAGGACCAATAAACTTTTCTTCAACTGTGTTGTTGATCCACTTCCAGTTTTTAGAACCTGCAGTTCCAATCTTTGACCACCTTTCTAGGTTTGGTGGATTTTTGAAATAACGAACCTCACCTGTGTGATTGTGCTTGTATCGTTTAGTTCCTTTTGGTAAAGGCATTTGCATAAAGTATTCAGTATTATTATTTATAAATACATCTAGAATAAAACGGAGACAAAAGTGCCGGATAGTATCAAGATAAGTAATCTAGTTCAAATTCAACAGACTGATCTATCTCCAAGTGACCAGATTGTAATTAATGATGCAAATAGAAGTGATGGTCAAATAGTTACTCATAGAACAGATCTTGCAGGAATACAAAATTTTATTACTGGTCAGGAACTTACTTTTAGTGATGTAATAAACTTTAGTAATGAAGTAGTTTTTCAAGATAATATTACATTACAAGGTCAGATTACACTAGACCCTACTGTTGACCTAGTCAATTTCACTCTAGGTAGATTAAGTGATGTAGAGGTTGGTACTAAAACTGATGGTCAGGTATTGTCATGGAGTGATACAGTAAGTGCATGGGTACCTATTGAAATTAGTATTGATACTTATACTAAAGCTGAAAGTGATGCAAGGTTTGCAAGAACTACTGTAGTAGGTTCAGTAGAACCAGCAACACCTGTCACAGGTCAGTTATGGTTCGATACACCTAATAACTTGTTGATGGTATATGATGGTTCTGCATTCATCAAGACAAGACCAGATGGAATGTTGATTACGGATGGGTTGGCAACTGGATTTATTGCTCCTCCTGCGTCAGCTGTACCACAATCAAATTATTCTCAAGGAACACCTGGACAGTTCGTTGCTGATGGTGATTATGTCTTCTTCTGTATCTCACCAAACAATTGGGTAAGAACCCGTATTGTTCCATTTGGTGAAGATACTTCTGTCATTGAAACTGAATAAGAATTTTTATAAATAGAAACGATACTTTGTTCAGTTAAAATGGCCACAACAAATACAAGAATTGTTATTCGTAGAGACGTATCTACTACATGGAGTACAGTTAACCCTGAACTTCTAACTGGTGAGCAAGGACTAGAGACAGACACAGGTAAACTAAAGATTGGTGAAGGTAAGACTTGGAACGCTACAGGATATTCAGCATACCTACCTTCTGAGGTAGATGCAAAGGTAAGTGATGAGGCAACTGTTCGTGCAGGTGTCGACAACACACTACAAACAGATCTTAATGGTGCCAAGGCACGTATTGATGTCCTAGAGGCAGACGCAACTACTACAACTTACGTTGATGCACAAGTATCAGCAGAAGCTACAGCACGTACTTCAGCTGATGATGCAGAAGCTTCTGCTCGGGCAGCTGCTGATACAACCCTACAGGGTAATATTGATACAGTAGATGGTCGTGTTGACGCTGAGATTGCTGCACGTGGTCTTGCCTTTGATGCACTAGACGCAGCAATTGCAATTAACACTACTGCAATTACTACAGAATCTACTGCACGTCAATTGTCTGATGGTTTACTAACTTCTGCAGACCAACAACTTGCAACAGACATTGATACTCTACAGACAAAAGTTGGTGTACTCGAAACAGATCCAACAACCAAGGCCTATGTTGATGCCGGTCTTGATCTTAAAGCAGATGCAACTGAACTTGCTTCCAAGGCTGATGTAACTGCACTTGATGCTTATACAACAACTTTACTTCTAACTCCACAATTTGATGCCAAGGCTGATGTAACTGCACTTGATGACGGTCTTGCTGACAAGGCTGATGCGGACGACCTTGTTGACGGTCTTGCTACCAAGGCTGATGTGAATGCAGATACTACCGGTAGTGCTGGTTCTGTAACATTTGGATCAGATATCAATACCCCACCTACCAAAGCAGGAATGTTTGCAGTAGATGGTAGTGATCTCTATATTTCTATTGGTTCCAATTGGCAACAGATTACACTTACATAGTAACTGATTCAATTATATAATATTCAAGGGGTGTCTGAAAGGACCCCCTTTTTTAATAAATACCCATAGTAATATACACGGTAAAACCCTTGGCTGACGGAATTAAAATTAGAGAACTGGAGTCAAAAACTATTCTTGATGATGCTGATGTATTTGTTGTAGATAGTTTTGATCAAACAACTCCTACAGGTACACTAACACAACAAGTTACATACGAAGACCTTAAGACTCAATTAGGTACTGACATCGGTGGTGGTGCAGGTGGTAATGGAGATCCAGGAGCTACAGGATTCACTGGTTCAACAGGATTGACGGGATTCACTGGTTCAACAGGATTCACAGGATTCACTGGTTCAACAGGTCCAGCTGGACCAGCTGGTATTGATACCAATCAAGGATATACGTTGATTGCACCATCAAAAACTGCTGTCATATTAAAAGTAACTGAAGCACCTAGGACAGCAGATAATAGATTTTCTTCTAGTAGTAATGTAAATTGTTTCTATATCAATGGTATAGAAGCACCACTGATTACTTTGGCTGTTGGTAAGACATATAGGTTTGATACTTCAGAACTAACTTCAGCGTTCGATCTATATCAGAAGGGACTGTCTGGATATGTACCCTTCATTTTAGAAGACGGTAGTAGTAATTTCCTAGAAATAGTAGTAGATGAAACCACTAGAGATCATATCATATATGACTCCAGTGAAACTCCAGATATGGGTAGTAATATTGATGTTATTGGATCGAATACTTATTGATCTAAATACCCTTGATACTATAACTTTGTTATGAATCGCGGTGACTTGAAGAACGTTCTTTAAGGAGGGCTATATGGCCTCATCATTAAAGGTTAGTGAGTTAATCTCACTGCCGAATCCTACATCGGAGGACTTATTTCTAATTGCTGATACTGAAACAGCATCTTCTAGAAAGTTAAAGTTTGGTGATTTAGTTACAGCAGTTGACTCTATTTTGAGTGTTTCTGGTGCAAATACTTTTGAAATAGTACAGGAAGAGAAGACTCTTCGTGAGCTCGCGATCTCTGCATTGCAACAAAAAGTTGATGATTTAGAACAACTA
>WLWF01002799.1_pt1 | contig 12110 bp, 13 predicted proteins | sample 6718331 | NCBI WGS metagenome assembly WLWF01 (sample SAMN12718692, study PRJNA515312) | sponge metagenome | isolation source: marine sponge | host: Mycale hentscheli | place: New Zealand: South Island, Marlborough, Capsize Point | collected 2003-05-01
ACAACTCGATAAGGCCCTCAAAGATGGGTTGGTATCGGCTGACGAGTTTGTCACCGACTTCGGCAACTTCATTCGTAATAAGTACGAGCCTGCAGCATTCCTCATCAGTCAAAGTCCTGCTGAGGCCGGTGCCCGACTGGAAAGGAACCTCAAGGATCTTCAGAAGGCGATCGGTCCAATTCTTGTAGCTATCGGCGCTGAATTCCAGAACTTCGCCGCTGAATCGATCAAGGCGATCACACCTCTGATCGAGAAGCTGAACGAGTTCCTGAAGCTGGACCGGACCGGCAAAAATACCCGGCTTGCTGACCTCGAAAAGAACAAGATTCCAGAGGTCGAGTCAATCATCCGCGACCTTGCTGGTAGGGATCGCAACGCGAAAGTTCCTCTTCCAAAGATCGTTGCACCCGCTTTCAGCTTCGACCCACGGGATAACGCCGGGGCATTGCGGACAGTAGATGACATTTTTAATTTGGCAGGAAAGCGTCTGGTCGACTTCCAAGCCAGGGCCAAGCAATTAAGAGGTGAACTGTTTCCTGATCCGGTCAAGCCCACGACCCCGGTCGAAGAAGTTCTGACTGAGAAGCCGGATCCAAAGATCAAATCGATCAAGGATATTTTGGGTGAGGATTGGGATAACGAAGTTGCCATCCAAACTGCAAGAGATCTCTTAAAGATCACCGAGCTGCAGGGCCAAGCATTGGTCGACGGCAACCTGAAGCGCTTCGAGCAACTCGAACTCCAGAAGGAAAACGTCCGGGTTCTGAACGAGATCGAGGCCTTAGATAAGGCGATCATCAAAGCGCAAGCACGACTCGTTGAATTCGAGAAAGATGACAACCTGCTGGCCAAAGCCAAAGCAGGAATTGTCGACCTCCAGAACGAGAAGCTTCAACGCCAACTCGACCTGAGGATCAAACTCTCCAGCAAGGGCAATGATGCTCTGAAGAGCGATTTGGAGGCGGCCCAAGCGTTCGGCGAACTGGTTCAGAACTTGGATCCGTTAGAGAAAAAGGCCAATGACACTCAAAGACTTCTCAATGACATCGGGGGCAGGATCTCAACCGGAATCGTCGATGCCATCACCCTTGCCGTAACCGAGACGGACAAGCTTGGCGATGCATTCAAGGATCTGACCAAAGACATTCTGGAAGCGATTGGTCGAGCTTTGATCTTGGCCGCTATCACCCAGACCTTCAAAGCTCTTGGCGGAAAAGACGGGGTTGGATTGTTCTCGATCCTGAGTCAAACCTTCGGCGGAGGAAAAGCCGATGGTGGTCCGGTTTCACCTTCTAAGACCTACATCACGGGCGAGGAAGGACCAGAACTATTTATTCCTGGTGTAAGCGGCACGATCGTTCCTAATGATCCGTTTGAGGCTGCAGTTGGTGCCTTGTCTGGAGAATCGACAACCAGCGATGCATTCGACGACAACGCCGAGGCCATTGGGGTTGCAAGGTCCTTTGCTGAGAACAACCAGTCACTGACCACGACCAACAACTACATGAAGGCACAGGGCGAGCTGCAAGGCCAAGAGGCATTGCTGAACTCGGTCACCATGAATAACGACGTGATCCAATTCGAGACCTACCAGATCGGCGAAATGGACGTTGTGACCCGAGAGGAAGCGATCAGGATCGGCCAACAAAGTGCCAAGCAAGCGAAGGCTCAGGTCTTCTCCGACCTGAAGAACAAGCCTGCAGCCAGGGCTCAATTGGGGATGCGCTGATGAAAACTAACGCCGAATGGGTTGAGCACGAACAGGTGAAAGCAATGATGATTGATCCGGAAAGGATCCATCTGATTCTTGATCAACCTGAGCACTTGGTGGCCATTTATCTTGCTATGGCTGACGGGTTCAGAGCGTTGATTTCAAACTGCATTTACGAAAATGATAATCAGCTACTGTAGTAGTTTAATAATACTCTAGGAAAGTTGTTAGGATAATGCACAGTTACCTATTAGGTAAATGATCGATTCTGAAATCAAACTCTTGCTGGAGGCTGCAAAAGCGGCTCACATCAACCCCGGCAAGTTGGCTACAAAAAATCCTTGGACTTGTTCGGGGAATGTTGCAATTGCGATTCAATCAGCCGTAAGCATGATTGATCCGGCACAGGCCGCAAAATGGCAACGTGAAGCTGGCCATGTCGACAGTCTTGAAACAGCTGCTGTCCGCGCTGGCATCACCCCTCCAACATACGATTCCCACGTGGAACGGTTAGAGACTGACGCGGACTATGTGACCGGTCAGCTCGAAGCTAAAAGTGCTTGGGAGGCAAAAATGTTGGCGTCCTTCGATGAAGAAGCCGACAAGCTAAAGAATCAGCGTAAACGCAACTTCCGTCCTGCAAGTCAGGTTGGAAGTCCTGGTTCGGCAAACGGTCGCACCGGGAGGGCTTATTGATGAAGACTTCCAAAATCCGACACATCGCAACCGGCACTGATCACGATGTGCCGAAAGAGATTGTTGCCTTAGGTGGGGTTGAAACCACCCGGTGGATCGAGAACAAGATGCAGGAGGAAGCCCTGCAGCAGTCGCTAAAGATTGCAGCTGCAGAAGAAGCAGCAAGGGCCGAAACAGTCCAAGCGGAGAAATCCGAGATTGAAGCTTTGAAGGAGATCGTGCTGGCCCAACAAGCGCAGTTGGATCACTTCCAGCAGAACTTTGTTCAGTCCGCGCCCACTGATGCGATGACGGCGGCTCGTGACTTGATGGCCGCGAGTGCCCATGCAACCGCCCTCCGTGATTCAGCTCGGTCTGAGATGGATGCGATCAAGCGATTCCGCGAAGAACACGCATCCGAACTTGGCGAGATTAAAGATCTGCTGGCAAGCAAACGCCAGATCAACGAACAGCTTCGTGAACGGAACGCTTTGCTGATGCAACGTGCTGCAAGTGGCGATCCTGAGGCGGCGGGTGAACTGAACGCGATTGCAATGAAAGGAGGTGGCGACGATGCCAGTTAATACCCAAGAGCAGGCACGAATGGGCCAGCGTCTCAAGCAAGTTCGTAAGAACATCGCGCTAACCCTTAACGCGATTGTTCGAGACGTTGAAAAGTATGAATACGGGCCAGGGGCTCGAAGGAATATGGCTCACGACCTCGAAACGTGCAGGCAAGCCCTTCAGATCCTTTTGACGAAGGAACCACCAATTCCACCTTCAAAGCGTTTGCAAAATAATTATGTGGACATGGAGGACCTGACAGGAGAAAAATGACTCTTTTACGAATCGAGCCTGAGAAATCAGGCTGACATACCTGCCTAAAGGTTGTGCCTTCCATGGATGGGGCGTCATGGTGGCGGTGAATATGGGGCCATGTTTCACCGCTGCCAACAAATTTCTTAGAGGCTATGTCTTTAGAACGCAAGCTAGATGAATTGAACGACTTGATGACCAAGTCAATTCAGATTCAGACCAGAATAATGCTGCTGAATGAAAAGACCTTTTTGGCAGTGAATGCGCTTCTTCCAAAAGACGCGAAGGTTTTATCTTTCACTGATCGGGAGATGAACGCCAGAAGACTGCTAGGCCTAACCCTCTTCGGGACTATTACACCAAGAGAGGTGAAGACGAATTTCAGGCTGGCAGCCAAGAAGGTTCATCCCGACGTGAACGGAGGCGAGACGACGGATCAATACTTGGCCCTTCAGGAAGCACAGGCTTATCTTCTCGAAATCCTTGGTTAATCCGGCGGAAAGTCCCATTCGGCTTGGCTTACGGCCCAAGCTTTTTCGGTTCCATGCTTGGTGGCTGGTTCAAAGGCAAACCCAAAACGTTTCCATCGTTTGCCCTTAGGCGTCGATCCGGTCACCGAACGGATAACGCTGGAGGGAAGGTGCCAGTGCTGGTCAGAAGCCAACTGGAGGAACGTATAAATCTCTTTGAGATCTCGCAGCCCGAATTGAATTGATGGCGCCTGAGGGGCATCTGGGGTCGGCTCCTTCGACGTTGGAACAAGCTTTGAAGTCGTCTGCACAACTTCGACCGAGGCGGTCGGCGTGTAGTTAAAAGTTGTGATGGCGTTTCCCTCTTTGAGGTGTTCGGCCAAAGCGTCAAGCCGGTCAAAGTCATCATCACTGATGTTTGACACATCCAGATCGAGAAATCGAATTCGTGCTTTCGCACTTGCTTCTGAGATCTCGTACCTTTTAGAAACTTCTTTGATCGTCATGCGACCCTCGAAAGTTTTCTAGGGGTGTCAATTGACTTTGGACTTTTCTTTGGCTGAATTGGACTCGACTCCAGTATAAATAATTTTCTTCCTTTCCTTAATGCTTTGAGTTGATAGACGCAACGGATGTCTTCGTTTAAATGTCCATGGAGAGTCAGCCAGAACTTTTTAAATTGATGCTTTGAATTTCGGTTAGGCCTAATTCCAATTTGCGACTTGCCGGGCGAACGGGTCCCGACGTTGTAACCCTGAATTAAAAACATATCTTTTTGCTTTGAGACCTCGTCACCGGCTGCTTCGATGTCGACGGCGATTAATTCCAAGATGTTGGAACTGGTCCGTGGATAGGCCAGCAAGCGAACCCTGACGCCTAGCAACAGAGGGTTTTCGATGATCGCTTTGGCCGCCTTGCCGTGGACGATTCCGGGCACTTCGGCTCCGTCGTCTGTAACCAGCTTGAACGCCTTCTCACCGCCAGCGGGGTTGAGGACTAGCTGACCTTCAAGGATGCCAACGGCACGGGCACAGAAGACCGGTGGACGGGTGTCAATGGTCAGCATGTTCAGTACCCCTCCGGAAGGAAAAAGTCGTCCTCGTGAAGCATCTCGAAGTCAGCTTGGAAGGTGTCGCTAGCCCTTTCATAACGACGATCCTGCTTGACCACATCACGCCAAAGTTCCTTCTTGGTGTCAAGGGCTTGTTTGGCCATTGGATGCCAATCGACTTCTAACTCCGGATGGATATTAATTCGACCCTCCCGAATGGCGTTCTCGACCTCGGCCATCATTTGCTTGTAGTTGAGGATTCCATCCTCGTTGGTGTAGAAGGACTCGAAGGACTGACCTCTTGACCACCTCTGAGTTCCCTTTTTGAAGTTGCCGATGTCACGATAAATTTCGTGCAGCTTGATGAATTTGTCGCGCTGATCCTTGGTCTGAAAGCGGAACGCGGACGGGGTGAACTCTCTAAATATTTTGACCTGATACTCCGTATCGCCTGGTTCAAGAATGGTGTCGGCGTAGGAGGACTGATAAGAGTTAGCGTATTTCCCCATTTTTAAAATTCCGCCTTGGATGAACGGCGTCCAGTATTTAGAACGATCGACTGCCTCAGGGTTGTCGATTAGCTGGTCGAAGAACGGCTTCAGAACGGTTTCATGAGACTCGGACTTATAAGACCGAACTTTGATCGTCCAATTGACATCGCCGCGATAGGACCCGTGGTGGCCGCCTCTTAGGCAGTAATTAGCGGTGCCATGGACTGCAGCATCCTTCACAATCCCCTTGGCCTCAAAGTCGAAGATTCCTCCTTTCTTTCCCTCGGTGAAATTAGGGTTTACGACATCGATCTCATGGCTAAAGCAGTTTTGAACGTGGTCACGGGTCAACTCATTTACAAGGACGTTGGCTGCTATCACGTCCAGCTCATAGGTTCCGCTTTCCCTCTCTAAAACGACCCGGTCCTCATTCCAACCCCAAGATTTGACGGGGTCAGGATCCGAAAAGCCAAGAGGTCTAGACGTGAGACCAAGATCACTTTGAGCTTTCTTGTTGGTGGAATGGACAAAGACCGTGTTCTTCTCAGTTAAAGCGTGATGTTCGTTTTTTACAGTCGCAATATCATTTAAGTCGAACAGACCTCCATCAGTGATGGCATTCCACGCTTTGCATGCTTTTTCGAAGTACCAAATTATTGACCGAACGCGGGCGGTGATGTTATTTCCTACGCAAGGGTTCGACATGAGGAAGAACCGACTCACCATGTCTCCATAGACCGTGTTGCTGCAAGTCTTGGCCAGTTCATCCCGAGGATGTTTGCCGCCTCGCTTACTTGCCTCAATTAGACCCTCAGCACCTCCTTCATGGCCTCCCGCGAAAGGCCAATTTCTCCCGTGTTCCGTGGCGAGATAATGAAACTCTTCTTGTTCTTCCAAGTCTAGATTTCCAACATCATCTATCGTCTTGACGCCTTTTTTATCGAGAACATTATAGAACTTTGTGAATCTTTTCCAGATATTTCTTTCAGCGGTTAAAGCATCGGTCAATACTTCAGCGATTGTTATTCCATACCAACCGTGATATTCCCGTTCAGTTACCGTGACGGAGGCATTTCCATCTTTGATGTCTATGTCACAGGTGTTAAATCTCCCGTCGCTTTTCGCTTTTATAGAAGAAACAATAAATTCCGCTGGAGATCCTTTTATCCTCATTGACTTGGGATAAAGCATGCTTGCTTTAACCCGTGCATTATCCAAGATGAACTTTCTAAGTTTTCGTGAAGCGCAGTATTTTAACCATTGAAGACTGTCATGTGTGAGGACGGCGTTCGTTATCTGCCTTGTGTAGACCGTTACGCTATCGGGTCTTTCCAGCCAGATACCGGCCTCTTCAATCTCTTCCTCGAAAACTGCTGGTTGCTGCCAGGAAGGAAAGAAGTCCTGGTCTGAGGGCAGTTCAAGTGGCTTTCCGTTCGCATCTTCAACACTGATGACAGCTTGCCAGCAACCCGGAACAAATTCGTGTTCGTATTTCTTGAGGAATGTCCTAAGGCTTTCGTATTTATTTCTTTTGGAAGGTCTACTAAATTTCTGTCCAAAAACTGGGATTCCAATCGGAATGAGTTGATTATCCATGCTCCTTGGATAGGCCCCCGCAAGGTCCATATCGCAAATTGAATGGTTCTTCTTACTAACAAGTGTTGGAGCTGTGCTGATAGCTCTGCCGCCTATCACCCTTGCGTTTGAAGCAGTCCAAAGAGATTGTTCCGCAAGGCCTCTGGCTTGTGCTGGTTCAAACCCACTCTTCTTTAAAATCTTTCTCGCGTGAGAAGTGCTAACAAAATAATCAACAGGTACACCTCCCGGAAATATCATAGTTAAAAAATTTTCATCATCTCTTTCAATAGACTTGTCAAAAATACTATAAATTGAAGCCGTAAGAAGATCGTGAACAGTTGAACCAAGGGTTCGCCGTGGCAGGTGGAGATAGTCCTCCCTCAGACCAAGTGAATGGAAAAGTCTCTCCATTTGGTTCGCGAAACCTTCCACGGCGGAGTAAAGGTCTGAAACGTCGCCCTCAGCATAGTCTCGAAATAAGTTCCCCGTACCATACGCATCGGATTTCATAAGGGCCGCATCTAATACCCCAGGACAGGCCCTAGAAGCGCGGTTGTAGGCCCCTGCCTCAATCCCCTTGCGGTCACAGCTGGCAACGAAGGAGAACAGCATCAGCTCCTTGTCGGCTTGCGTGTAGTTGTCCTTCGCTTGAAGCGGAACCCCGGCGATCGAGTGAAACCCTTTGAGGCTTCGACCAGCAAGACCGGCCATTGCAGAGGTGTCGTTCAGACTCATCTCCAAGGCAAACGGCACCCCATCGATGCGGACGATCGCTGGCATCGGGGCCCAACGGTTGAAGATCTGTTGAACGCTGCCGTTGGGTTGTTTGACTTTGAAGTTGCGTTCAATTTTTGTATGTCGCTTCTGAGTCATCACCGGTTCTTCTTGAACGATGAACTTGTTCAACTGGTCGAGGATCGGACCTCTATTCCACATCTTCAAAATGTCCGCGACCGCAAAATGCATAAATAAGTCGATTCTTAAAACACGAACTTTCCTTACTGCATACAATCTCTTCATGTCACTTCCTTCCGGAAACTCTTCAATAGAAGATCCGGGACAAATTTTATTTATATAGTGTTGAAGTGGATTCTTAGGACAAGGAAGGTCCGGTGAAGCGCTCGGAAAAGCTTTCTTGAAGAGGGGGTGGACAACGGTCGACACCCCGTGCTTCGTCTCCCTAATGGTGCTGAACTGAACCGTCAGAGGCAATGAACCTCTGTCGATGATTTGAAGCTTATCAAGCATGTAAGGGTAAAAATCAGGATATTTATCTTTATTTGGCAAAGTCTGATATTCGGTATCTACAACTAGTGGCAAGTGTAAATAATAAGGTTCAAACAAAATTTCTCCATCCTTCCCTCTTTTAGCCTTTCTCTTTCCTTCCTTTTCTCTTAATTCATCAGGGTATAAAACAAGGTCGGTTTGATCGAGTCTGTCATATAAATAAGATTCAGCACCTTTTACGCCGTGATATATATTTCTCGACTTCTGATAAAAGCCTGTCTCCCACTCAAGATGTTTCGCCTCGTCTTGGTCAAGAGACTCATCAAGACTCGCTCCTTCTTGCGCGTTTTGGTTTTGATGAGCTACCATGGTTCCAAGGACTGATGGACTTTTTCAAAAGGACTTAGTTCGAATTTCTCTAATGCTTTGGAAGGGCCCCTTAATCGGGGCCTTTCTTGTATCTGCCTATCAGCCGCCGTAGGAAGCGTTTAGGGCCAACTTGGCCGACAGCTGCTTGGACCGTTCTTCAGCCAGAACCTGTGTCATCTGGACGATGTAGGCGTTCCGGTACTGAGGCCACTCCGTAGAAGGAAGACCTTCCGCACGGAATAGAGAAAGGGCCTCAGCGGTCCATTTGGAAGGATCAGGAAGCATTGGTGGCCTCCTCCTCTGAAAGAAGCTGGTCGTAATTAACAACCGAGGCATCGATCAAGTTCTTGATGAGTTGACCGACGCCAAAGGCAAATTCCAACCCTTGCCAATCGTCGTCCGAATCGGACATGACCAGTGCGCTTCTGACGAACTTGGGAATCGCGCAATGCTCGATGAAGGCCTGCAGTTCATCCGCGCTGATCGGACCACCGGAAATACCTTCCAAGTAATCCTTCACCTCACGGTGACCAGTACGGACAACGGTTGCCAGCGCCGAAAGATCCCCGTCAAAAGTAAGAAGAGAGAAGTCGTCCTTCAAAGTGCAAACTCCCGCTTGCGGCTTGTGTTGGCCACGAGAACGGTCTTTTGAACCTTGCCGTCAGGGTTCTTGACCAAGTCACCATTGCGACGGCGGCGATCCTGAACTTCCAAGATTTGGAACTTCTTGCCGATCACATCGGAATCAAGTTGGACTTCGCCCTCGTAAACGCCGGTGAGGGCACGAACGATGGGTTGAGTAGCAATGAGACCCTCGATAAAGATCAGTCGACCGTCGTTCTCGTATGCGACGCGAAGCCGTGGAGAGTTGTAGTTCCGGCTTGGATCCAATAGGTCGACAACCTCAAGGTCAACCTTCATTGGAACTTCGTCCGCATAGGGAGGAAGGTCACGCTGAGGAACCGACTTCAGAACGGGAATGATGTCCTTCTGACGGTATGGAGAAGGAATACTGAATTTGAAGTCGCCCTTGGTTTCTTCAAAGACTGGAGTTTCCTTGCCGTCCTCCCGGATCATGATCAAGGCGTCGCGAAGTTCTTCACTGACGACGATTGGAATCTGAACGTCTGTCTTGCCAGCTTTGACAACGACGTATCCACCAGGGCCAATCCGATAGGCGCTGACTTCTAAACCTTCGAGGGTTTCAAGGTTTGCAGTCCTGAGTTCAAGGCGATGGTTCGAGAAATCGGAATAGGCCATTGCAGTGACAACGACCGGAACGTTTGATTCCTCTGACCTCGAAATGACTTTGAAGAGAGTCGTGTCGTTGCCGATCACGGAAGCGAGGTCTGCAGCCTCCTTCTCACAATCAAAATTGCTAGCGATGCCAGCAAATGTTCCGGCACTGATAACGAACTCACCGTCTTTGGTGAATTTTTCTGTTACCTGTGAAGTACCTTCCAACTCACGACGGAGTGATGAAAGAGAAAGCATAATTTTTCTAAGGTGAAGGGGTGGGAACGCTTTCGAAACGTTCGCCCTCTCATATTAGCGTGACAAACGCAACCGGGTAGCTTTTTACGAATCTGGTTTGCTTAAGACGCCTCTTTCGACAACTTCGTATCCCGCTCTTTCCACGGTATCCAACGCCGATTGGACGCTAATTGCTTGTGAATAGCCAAAAGCGGTGGACATCATCTCTGAAGCAAGAACGGCCCCTTTGAGCTGAATCGTCGGATATGGCCGCCCATACGGATCTAAAGCGTATTTTTTCAGGCTGTCGACAGCAATGGCCCCGGCCAGCATGTTGAGGGTCACTCCCATTTCTTGGGCCAAAGTAAGAACCTGATCCATTGAAGTTGGCTTGCCCGAAACTCCAATGTCTGCAAGGACTTTGTCCACGTTGATCGAAGCCACTTCGTCGAGATACGTCTCCACGACTTCGGCCTTCACTTGTCTTTGTATTCTTTCCTCAGCAACTTTTGCAGGGTCCCTTCTCGTCTTCTTCATGAAGGACCCGTGGATCCTTTCGAGGTCAACTCCACTGTGCTTCAGTACATGTTCTTTGACACGATAAGTCGAACATATCTTTCCCTCCGGAAGTATGAGTTCATTTTCACAGAGCTTTTTTGCTGCCGTTAGGTCGCCGCCAGCCGCGATCAACTCATCAAAAGTCTTCCGGAATTTAAGGTCCGCACAAATAGGACAAGGGTTGGACATTGTTCAATTCTCCGGGGGTTCAAAGGTTTTCGTCGACGATCTTCAAACCAGCGGTCGGATCTTCGCGTTCATCGGGCCTAGGAACAATTTCCTTACCTGTTGATTCTGCCCACCTTCTAATTTGAACAACGTTTGTGGAGGCACGTTGAGCGATGAACCCGATCGTGATGTATGACTTTCTCTTCGTCCAAGCGGGAGTTCCGCATTCGTTTTGGAGGGCGGTGTAAGCCTGTTCATATAAAGGCCAATTTGCCCCTGGGGTCGTGAATGACTTTGTCCCTGGTTTCCGGTTCGATCGATTAATCGCATTACTGATCATTTCTTGACCAACGCGCCGGATGCCGTCTCGAATGAGATTGCTTAATCCGTAGTTTGTGTTTTGGTTCAGGTCCCGAGCAGCACGGATGGCACCTTCCACCAGTTGAAGTTCGCTGATCATTATTTCTCCGTCACCTTCGACGCCAAGAAAATCTTTGATCGCGGCTTCCTGGGAAACGATTTCGTGTTCCTTCTTTTCGCTTCGGCACCGTTGGAAGAAGACTTCTAGTCCTTCACCAAGTTCGACCGAGCTGCTTCCACCGGAAGCGATATGTTCCAAACTCGATTTAATAATCGACAGTGCAAGAGCGGCGGCTCGTTCTCTTGCCTTCCTTTCCTCAGGGTCTGCAAAGTCTTCGGGGCCGCTAACCCCTTCGATTTCGAGTTGGATAGCGGCGTTTGCTAGGAGTGAAGCCCATTCAACGGGCCTGAACGTCGGACGCCAAGCGCTGACGGATTTCGATTGGGTCATTTCTCTTGATGACTGTCCTCATATTATATACCCCGTATGATATAAGGGCCGTATCTGGTCAGACTAATTTAGGAATGGCCTCTGAACCAAGAAAGTTGAGTTTCAAATACTCTCCAGTGTCTTCTTCAGACCTCTTACCAAAGTGCCCTAAATATTGGGCCGCCCAGACTTGGAGGTTTCCGCCTTGCTTACCGTTCTTCTTTGACCATTCTTCTTCATACCAAAAGCCGCGACTGACATAAAGATCACGGAACCGATGCATAGTCAGATGGAATTCATATCCAGCATCAACAACGGGTTTCATTGCTTCAGCTGCAAAACCACTTCTCAATACTTTTTCGGTGGAATAAAAAAGAGCATCTTGAACCAACTTGTGGGGTTCATCAGCACTTCGGTCAAACCAAGGTTGATCGGCCTCTAAAGCGCGAAACTCTTGGAATGCTTCGAGCAAAATTTCTGGGTCAATCCCGAAGATAGGAATGGGCCAGATTTTCTCAGGTTCTCGACCGTCTTTTTCTTTCAAGGTCTTCTTGGAGTGGCCACTGAAAAGGAGCCAACCATCAGCCCATTCAGGCCCATCAACCAGCCTGAAATCAGCCTGATAAGCCAGCTCAGACCAGGCCCGACGACCGAGAAACCACTGAAGACCAACTAAGCGCTGGCCCATCTGTTCCTTGAAGGTGCCCGTCGGATTTTGAATCGCTTCGGTCGC
>WLWF01002800.1_pt1 | contig 12107 bp, 9 predicted proteins | sample 6718331 | NCBI WGS metagenome assembly WLWF01 (sample SAMN12718692, study PRJNA515312) | sponge metagenome | isolation source: marine sponge | host: Mycale hentscheli | place: New Zealand: South Island, Marlborough, Capsize Point | collected 2003-05-01
ATTGCAGTAGGGGTTAATTCATACTCTGTAACACTATACTCAAATCTAGTAATACCAAACTCCACACCTTGACTTAAATCATCCGCCCAAAATGGTAATACTTCCACAGATGATGAAGTGGATATAACTTGTGGTAACTCATCTAATTTATCACTACTTTTAAATTTAAAGTTACTTTCAAACTTTTCTTCTGGAATACCTTGTGACATTAATTCATAAGGCCTTGCAGATAAAAAACCAACATCACTAACATCCACATCAATAAAGACTTGTTGTGAACCCACAGGTACACCAAAAAACATATAGTCACCAGATTCGTTTGTTGTGGTTGTAAACTTATAATACTTATCATAAACCTCAACCATTGTTGGGCTATCTAATATTTGTCTTTTATCTGGAAATGTTCCTGTTGGTGTATGGTCTATGTGTTGTTGTTTTCTAGGTAATAAATTATACCTAACACCATTACTATTTAAATCCTCTAAACTTTTATAGGGATATAATTGTGAAATTATTTCATTTTCTTGATCTTCAGTGCTTAAAGGTATGAATATAGATACTTTGGCATTTTTTAAACCAAAACCATTATTTATGTCTATTCTACCAGCAACTACACCATAATTAGCATTAAAACTTCTATACAAGTCTTCTTGATCAATACTTAAACTCAATATTTTTAATTGGTTAAAGTCTTGATCTAATTTTACTCTTATGTAGTTATCATCACCACCTGGTTTTGTCCTTATTCTAATTGACTTATTAGACATAAATTATGTTTATTCATTGTCGTTATCTTTATTAGTTTTTTTCTAATAACTCTACACCCTCTAATTCCTCTTCACCAGTGTATTCTCTTTTTTGTTTTATCTCTTCTGAATTAAATACATCAACATCAGTTAATTCACTTTCTTCACTATAACCTCTGTTTTTATCAAACTCTCTTTGTCTAGCTTTTTCTTTTATATTTTTTCTAATTGATTTCCACTTAGTTTTAGGGTAAGTTAAAACCTTAAATAAAGTGTTAAATGTTAATCCACTATCACCATTTCTAGTAAAGAAAAACATTTTAAAAATATAACCAATTAAATAAATAGATAATAATGGTAATGCAACCACTACCGCAACGAAAGTAATTAATTTAAGGAAAAAATTTTGTGGTCCAATTTCACTAATCCCAGATAAAATATTTGCACCCATACCTTTGTTAGGTGATTCACTATTACCACCTTCTACGTTTTCAAAAGTAACATCTTTTACTTTTTTACCATTTTTGTTTTGTCTATTTTTTGATTTACATGAACTACAACCCATAATACTATTTTTTACTCTAAAACTAATTATATCTCTATAAAACTAAATACTATGTTGTCTTAATTCTTACCTTAATGTCTTGATTTGGGAATTTAATCTCAAACATACCATTAGGTTCACCAAATAATGTGTATAAACCTAATAAATCTATTTGTCTTGTATCTTCATCCAAATATGGTTGGGCGATTTCATTAACTGAATACTTCTCACCACCCACTTTATTGTAAACCCTTAAATCAATAACATTAAGAACTTGCCCAACATTATTTATATTTTCTATTAATTGAGATAAATAGATATTATCACCCATATCCCACTTATTGATGTCCATATATTCTCTAATCACATTAGAAACACCACCAACAACTTCAGATTTAGATGCCCCTTTCTCAACGAATAAATCCACCTCAAAACCTAAGTTTAAAACTTTACCATCACCTATATCTATATAGTCGTTTAACATTCTATAGTCAGAAAGGTATTCTGAAATGTTTTCTTTTAATGTGGTTGTTAATCTATTACTTAATTTAGTGTTTTCATCCAATGCCAATACAGAAACCATAATTTTATTTCTTTCTTCCCATACACCACATCTGAATGGTACACCGAATTTACCTGGCATTAAATCAATTCTACTTTTATAGTCCTTAATTGTAACCGCTCTATTTTGTGAAGCAAAATTATATCTAATTAAATTTCTTAATTCTTCTACTGAAGGAGCACCTTTACCACCAATTGCAGGAATTGGGTTATTTACCCTTACACTATCCCTAACAGCCTTATTAATAGATTGTTGATCACCATTAACAATAACATTGGTTGTACCTAACCCTTTTATTGAGTTAACTCCTATGTTACTATCATTACCACCACCAACTCTATACTTAATGAATAGTGTTGTACCAGCTCTAGGTATCTCACCCAAAGATAAGTTGTTGATAAAATTACCCACTCTATCAATTTGTCCTTGACAACCAACAAAATCATTCAATGATGAAGTATCTTGATCCCCTCCACCTAATATAATTTTACAGAATCCATTGTCTGTAAACTCTTTAATAAATCTTTTTGGTACATTTTCCCATTTACCAGGTCTTACACCACTATTATCAGTTAAAGTATTATCATCCTCAACAAACATCTGCGCCTGTGCCAATGCTTCAACCTCAAAGAAGTTATTTTCAAACACCGCAAACTCTTCGTTTGATGGTACTGTCGTAAGGTTTGTACCCTCAACTTGTAATATATTCTCTATTGATAAAACATTTGTTTCTGGTAGTATAATCTCCAAAAATGGTTTATAATCTTCTCTACTAATCACTCTTTTGAATGTTTTAGTAAAACCATTTAAACATATTTCTCTTTTTGTTAATGTATAATTCTCAATTAACCCATCACCATTAATATTTGGTATGATTAATCTATTAGGAATACCACCTGTAGTAAAAGGAGAAGAGAAGTCACAATCTTCAACCAACTCAAATACCTTACCAGCACCAGTTGCTTGCGAACCTTTACTGATAATTGGTGCGTATGATAAATTAAAACTATCACCATCTACAGGAACCGTTACCGACCAATCTACAATTGTAATACTAGGTCTGTTTCCCGGTATATTTAACCCAAATGTTCTTGCAAGTTCCAATAAGGATGACCTTTCTTGCATATAACTGATTTGAGTTTCATTAAATGTCCTATCAGTATGGTATGATAACATATCACCTACAGCAGCATTTAATTCTAATAACATCATACCGACTGATGCGTCATTAAATGAGCTAAATACTTGTGGATAATATTGTTTTACGAAACCAACTAACTCCGATCTTACCTCGGCGAAATTTCTAGCGTTATAATCTATTTTTCTTGCCATATTATTACTTTATAATAATAAATATCATTATAATAAAAATTTGTTTTTTTAAATAATATTCATATATTGTAATTATAAACAACAAAGTCAATAAATCTATGAAAAAAATAATCACAATATTAATCTTAATCTTTACACTATCTAACGTATATTCTACAGAACCATCAGATACATTACAAGCATTTTACATTGATTCTACAGGACAAGTAAAATTAACTGAATACGATATTGATTTTTTACAACAACTAGTTTTTAAAAAATATAACGAATATAGAGTTAAAAATGGTTTAAACACTTGTGAATGGTTCGAAGACACTATAAATGGATCTTACCAACACTCAAAACATATGGCAGAAAAAGACGTTAATAATGAAGGAAACCTATTTCACGCAAAAACTGTTAGAGAAAATTGCCACTGGCGTTTTGGTTTTGGTGGTACATTAGAAATATATAATAATAACCATATCGAAAAATATTATAGTGGACAAACTTATGATGGGTTATCAACATCCATATTAGAAAGTTGGATAGATTCTAAACCCCATAATGAAAATCTTCTAAATAAGTCTAACACCCATTTTGAAGTAGGTGTATTCATTAAAGAAGAATATAATAAAGGGTATAAAGAGGCAGTATACCTCGATGATGAAAAATTTCTTTTAATTCAAGATTCACATTATTACCACAAAAGAAAATGTTATGGATTATATGCAACGGCTAGATTTTACTAGAATTAACTTTACCTTTTAAAGATGGTATTTCAGTATTAAGTATTTTATATAATTTATCACCCTTAATAAAACCATGTTTTTTAGTCAATTTTTTAAAATATGTTTCTATTTCTCTACCAACCTTATTAGTGTCAACAGAATTATCAACTAAACCTTCTTTTTTCATTTGTCCCACAAAATCAATTGACGTAGTTGTTTTAGGGGTTTTTGAGTTAATACCTTCATAATAAACAAAGTGTAATGGTCCACCATCATATTGTCGGTTTACATGGAATAATGCCCAATTATCTTTAGGTACATCACTATATTCTTCTTTAACCAATTTAACCTCAATTAAAGAATATTTTCTACTTTTAGTTTCTGACTTACCTAACGTAATATCACTATTAAGATACCTCATTAATATTTTACCGACATTATCACGCCTAACCTTAGCTAAATAAATATTACCATCTTTCACCTTGTTTTTTCCAGAGCCAACACTTTGTTCGATCCCTTTTCCGAAACCATGTTTAAATACATTATGTTCATACCCATTAGGTAATTTTGTTGTTGCATTAACATCAGATGCACCAGCGGTAACATAATACTGAATAGGTTTAAAATTTTTACCCATCAATGTTTTTATCTCTTTAATAAATTCTGACAATTCAGGTAGTAATCTCCTTTCAGGTGTGTATGGTAAAACAATATTATCTGGAAATTTTAACTCTATCTGACAAATGGCGTTATCACCACTAACTTTACAAAATTGTGAATTATTACTTCCAATCTGTTCAATTAAGTATTGTAATTGACTCTCACTAATTAAAATTTTTCTACACATACTATTACTTTATAATAATAAATATCATTATAATAAAAATTTGTTTTTTTTAAATAATATCCATATATTGTAATTATAAACAACAAAGTCAATAAATCTATGAAAAAACTAATAACAATATTAATCTTAATCTTTACACTATCTAACGTATATTGTACAGAACCATCAGATACATTACAAGCATTTTACATTGATTCTGCAGGGCAAATAAAGTTAACTGAATATGATATTGATTTTTTACAACAACTAGTTTTTAAAAAATATAATGAATATAGAGTTAAAAATGGTTTAAACACTTGTGAATGGTTCGAAGACACTATAAACGGATCTTACCAACATTCAAAACATATGGCAGAAAAAGACGTTAATAATGAAGGAAAATTATTTCACGCAAAAAATATTAGAGAAAATTGTTTATATATGTCTGGTATAGGTGGTCATATTAAAATCTATGATAATGGCGATACTTCAACTAACATGCATTTATTTCCAGAAACTTATGATTCGTTTGCAACAAGGATATTACAAATATGGATTAATTCTAAACTCCATAATCAACAACTTTTATGGCAAGATAACACTCATTTTGAGATAGGTATATTCATTAAAGAAGAATATAATAAAGGGTATAAAGAATCATTATATCTTGATGATGAAAAATTTCTTTTACTGGAAGATTCACATTTTTACCACATAAGGGAATCTTACTTGGTATATGCAACGGCTAGATTTTACTAGAATGTTATTTCTACCGTATCTTGACTATTAAATACACCTTCTGTTATTGTAAATGATAAAATTACTTTTATAGACTCCTCAATATCCATATTCTCAAACTTTATTTCATTAATTTGTAAGTTTGGTAAATACGCTTTAATATTTTGATTTAAATTATCTTTAATTTCATCATGTGTGATTTTATCATTTGGTTCAAAAATATATTTCTTTAAATCACTACCAAAATCTGGCAAATAAAGTCTTTCTCCTTTATTTGTTAATAAAAGATGTAATAAATCAGATCTAACCGCATCTCTAGATGTTTCAGTCATATCTAAGTAATACCCTTTATCACTATCCTTAAAGGGAAAATTTATGTTTATAGTCTTACCTTCTGCCATTTGTTTATAAATATTATATTTTAGATTTTTTTAAACATAAAAAAAGTGCAGACACTGCCTGCACTTTATTATCTTTGTTTTGGTTTAATTATTAAAAGTCAAAGTCATCAAACGCACTATCATTTAAGTCAGACTTAACAGAACCGATATTATAGCTATCTATTTCTGTTTCCTGTGGAGCATTTTGTGTTCCCTTTGAAGATGTCCAAGCGTTAATCCAATTGATTGGGTTTTTGATTTTTTCAAATATTGGTTCTAGACCTAATACTTTCATTCTTTGGTTAGTTAAATACTTCATATATCTTTTTAATATCTCAGCATTTAAACCTAACATCGAACCATCTTTGAATAGATATTCAGCCCATTCCATTTCTTCTTCAGCTGCGTTTCTAAACATCTCAATAACCATTGGTTCGCATTCTTTTACAACGTCTTGAAACCCTTCGTCTTCTCTATTTCTTAAATCATTTAATAATTTTTGAGTAAATCCTAAATGTAGATTCTCATCTTTATTAATTAATGAAATAATTTTTGAGTTTCCTTCCATTTTACCATTCTGAGCAAATGCGTAAGAACAAGCAAATGATACATAGAATCTAATACCTTCCAAAATGTTAATAGACACTAATGTTAAATATAATTTCTTTTTTCTATCTTCAACACTTTCACCCAAAGAATTAATCATATCATCATAATACTTTGTTACTGAGACTGTTCTTTTTACAATTTGTTCATCATTTAAGATGTTATCAAATACTTCACTAGGGTTTGCATATACGTTCTTAATAATGAATGTGTATGAATATGAATGAATAGTTTCAAACATAGCCCAAGCTGAACAAAACGCCTCAATTTCTGGATTAGATAAGTCTTCTGTTAAATGAGGAATACCCCTACTCTGTACACTATCTAATAAGATTTGGTATTTTAAATTAGATGTGAAGATAAATTTTTCATTATCAGTCATCTCTTTATAATCCAATCTATCTTTTGATAAATCTACTTCTTCAGGCAACCAATAAGAATTAAGTTGTTTTTTGAAGAATTCAAAATAAACAGGATACCTAAACTTATCATACCTCTCTAGATTAAGACTTTCACCAAAGAACACAGGTTCCTTAGTGAAGTCTACATCTGGATTTAGGTTTACTAAACTTCTTTTTTCTTCTAATAATTTTTCTATTGTTTCACTCATTTTTTTTGTTTTTTATTTAATTATAAACACTATATTCCTTAAAATCAAATCGCACAAGCCCCAGATTCACAATCATCCCCTAAATCAGCCATAGCTGGTTGTTGGTTTGTGTTGCTAACCATATCTTCTAACTTATCTGATTTGTAATCTTTTGAGTTAGCGTAGTAGATTTGTTTCCCACCAAACTTATAGAAGTTTAGGATATCTTTAGCCACTACGGATATTGGTAAGTTATTACCTTCGTATTTTCTAGGATCGTAATAATGATTCACTGAAATACCTTGATCGAAATACTTTTGTATAACTGATACAATGTTATTCATAGAGTCATTATTGAATGTCCAAGCGAATTGATATTTGTTTTTATATTTTACCACTTCTGGTACAACCACTGGTAATGGTGCCCCACTCTTAGATTTTTTTGTTGTGATTAGAGTTCTAGGTGCTTCAATACCATTTGTTGATGATGAAACAACTGATGAACTCTCACAAGGCATCTGAGCTGTAAGTGTTGAGTTTCTCATTCCAAACTCTAAAACATCTCTTCTCAATTTATCCCAATCTTTAGATAACTCTCTATCCACAATCTTATCTACATTTTTATTGTAGTGATCGATTGGTAACAACCCTTTAGCATATTTTGTTCTATCAAACCATTCACAAGGTCCTTCTTCTTTTGCTAATTCAACAGAAGCTTTGATTAAGTAGTATTGAATATTCTCAAATAACTCATCAATTTTCACTAATGAAGATGGATCATCATATGATAAACCATTCTTAACCATCCAATATGCGAAGTTAGTTACCCCAACACCGATACTTCTTCTCTTTAACATCTTTCTAGCGGCTGCCATAGGATATTCTTGATAACTAATAACACTATCTAATGACCTTACAATGTATTCACATACAACCTCTAATTCATCTAAGTTTTTAATTGTCCCTAAGTTTATTGCTGCCAATACACATAATGCAATCTCAGCATCCGTATCATCACCATCATCAATATGTGATATTGGTGTTGTTGGTAGATTAATCTCAGTACATAAATTTGACATATTGATTTTATCTGTAAATGCTGAGTGATCGTTGGCGTTATCTATATTCATAATGTAGATTCTTCCTGTCTCAACTCTTTCTTGTATCAATAAATCCATTAATTCTCTAGCACTTATCTCTCTTCTAGGAATTGTTGAGTCATTCTCAAACTTCTCATATAACGCATCAAACTCATCATTATGTCCAAAGGCTTCATATAATCCCGGTACATCTGATGGTGAGAATAATGAAATCACTTTGTTCTCAACAAATCTCTTATAAAACAACCTACTGAATTGGATTGCGTGATCCATTCTTCTAACTCTATTTAAGTCATTACCCCTATTGTTTTTCAACACAATAATATCCTCAATCTCTAAGTGCCAGAAAGGGTAATAAGACGTAGCAGCACCACCTCTAATACCACCTTGTGAACAAGATTTAACCGTACCTTCAAACATCTTTAAGAAAGGAATGATACCAGTATGAACTGCTTCACCACCTCTAATCTTAGAACCAATACCCCTTAAACGGAAGTTTAATCCAATACCTGCTCTTTTAGAGATATATTTACCTACCGCAGTGTTAGAATTAAATATCGAATCCAAATCATCTGCAACATCAATCAATACACAAGATGAGTATTGTCTGGTTGGTGTTCTAACTCCAGCAACAATTGGTGTTGGTAGTGATATTTTATGTGTTGAGATTAAATCGTAGAAAGTTTTAATCTTACTTAATCTATCTTTAGTGTCTCCACCTTTAGCGAATAAAGTCATTGCAATTAACATATACATAAATTGTGGAGTTTCATACACAACATCAGTTTTTCTATCTTTGATTAGATATTTATCAACTAATTGTTGAAGTCCTCCATATGTTAATTCTTCGTCTCTATCGTGTTTAATAAAACCTTCAATCTTATCGAAATCATATTCCGTATAATGATTAAGGATATCGGCATCATACACCCCTCTATCTACATTAAGTTTAATAAAGTCTTTTAATCTAGGAAAACTTCTATACGTGTTGAAGATTTCTTTTCTTAAAAGATAATTCAGTAATTTACTAGCCACAAACTGATAATTAGGTGTATCCTCAGTTATCATATCTGAAGCTGATTGAATTAATACTTTATGTATTTGGGTTGTAGTGATACCATCAAATAATTGTAGGTGAGCATTCATAGCCACATCAGAAGAACTAACTCCGTTAATCCCTTCAACAGCCCATTCTAAGACTCTGTTAATTTTTTCATAATTAACAACCTCTTTCTCACCATTTCTTTTAACTACATTAATTTTTGACATCATAATATTTTTTAAAATTCTAACTAATTTTATTGTTTTTTCTTTTTGATTCTTTCATCTCTTTTCTCCATAGCCTTAACAACCATATCTGATCGTCTTTTGTCTTCACCTTTCTCGAATTGTAAGAATGAAACATCACTAGTCTCTTCAGTGTCAATTTTCAGAGATCCATTATCAAAAACAATATCTTCAAATATAATCCCATCTTTACCGAATCTAGATTTAAGTATCGCTAATGTTGCCCTACCTTCCTCTTTTTGTTCTAATGTCTTAGCAACTGACATAATAAAGTGACCTATTTGTCCTTTCTTAATAGAACCACCAATCATATCTGCTTCTACGACATTTGCGCCAATGGAACTTCTATTACCTTGTACTGCTGTCCATCCTGCAATATTTAATTCAGCAATCATAGTCTCAAATTGCCTCATAATTGGACCTTCACCAGAATACTCATCTTTAAATTGTTTTGTACTCTCAACACAATCAATATAATCTAAAAATATTACATCTGGTTTCATACCAGTTGATATCAATTTTCTTAGATATTGTTTAATGTTAGGGATTGTTGTACCATCACTAGGCATCTTTTTAAGGATTAAATTACCTTTTCTTTCCTTAAAACCTTCGATTACCCTTTTAACATCATCTTTCTTTTCTGTTAAATCGTTTAAAGGTATTTCAGTCCAACATGTAAAATGTTTTCTTTGGATGACTTTTGGGTTATCCTCAAAAAATATTTGTACTACATTATAACCTAAATTATAAGCGGTATTCGCCATTCTTGTTATCAATGTGGTTTTTCCCACACCGAAAGGGGCAAGAATAACCCCTAATTCTCCTTTCGATAATCCACCATCCATTAGATTATCTAAACCTACTAATCCTGTTGGGATTGGTTTTCTGAAATCGTCAGATAACACATCCTCAATAGCGTGAAACACATCTATACCACCATCAGACTCAGAACCAACAGAAAGAGCTTCTTTCATTATTTCTTCACACTCATCATATCTATCAAAATCACCAGATTCTAATATCTTTTGAATTTTTTGTGTGGCTTTCTTTAACTCTTGTTGTTTACAAAACTGAACAGCGGTGTCTTGTATGTGAATACAATCTTTATCATCACTACCTTGTATTTCTTTAATCATCGCTACAGCAGATTCTCTAGCAATTTCCCTCTTAATATCCTTATTTACAACTTGTTGTAAGGTATCGTATGTTGGGATTGTTTCATACTTTTCGTGATAATCTTTAACACTAGCAATTAATAACCTTAGATATTCATTGTCGAAGTATTGTGGATCAAGAATCTCTATAATAGATTCAGAAAACTTACTATCCTCCATAACTTGTCTAGCCAACTTTACCTGAAAACTATATCCTAAAAACCCTAAATTCTTACTTTCTTTTTTTGACATAAATTGAAAATCTTTTTGTATTAATAAATATGTATTAAAGCGTGATTCCTGCGTACTCCGTTGTTAAATTTTTACTACTTAACGTTTTTTGTATCTTAGAGATAATTCCTGGAATTAATTTTCTAATATCCACATCATATCTAACCTTTGGTGGGTACCAATTTCCGCTAAATTGTTTCTGTGCAACTAAATTACCATGAACCTTAATCTCAAAAGAAAATAAATCTTCTTCCTCAAATAAATCCTTAACTTCAATATCTTCAGGATTTTGTGTAGAATATGGGTTGTAATACCTATATAAATAATCTTCAGACTTTGATCTAAATTGATCTTGAATCATACCAACAACCTCATCAACACAATACTTAATATCCATAGATCGTAATGATTTAGGATTATAACCTCTAACGTTAAAGTTTCTTCCTACAATTGGTCTCTCATTTCCGTTAATTCTCAAATAAAACTCAAACGGAAGGTTTTCATAATTTTTCTTACTCATAATTTTAATTTAATTTGTTTGATTAAAATACTTTTTTTCTTTTTTAATAATACTCAGAAAAGGTCTCAAATACTCTATATACCCATCTCTACCACCTGGTATCGCCATAACAAAACCATCTTCTAACATCATTTTTAATACATTTTTTGTATTTCTGTCTTCTGGGTCTACTGGTGAATCAATAATAATATCTAGATTCTCTTTACACTCTTCTGTAATAATTGGGTTTTTAAGATTAATAATTTTTTCGTTAATTTCAAATAATTTTTCTTTTTGTGATCCATCTGTTACACCATTTAATATATTATCCAATGTTTTTAATCTAGTTTTTCTCTCATTTTGTATTGATTCAATCTTATTGAAAATTTCATTCAATGTCAATTTTTTTTCTACTAACTCAGGGAAATACTTTAAAAGAGTTTTTTCTTTAACACCCTTCACTCCTTTAATGTTATCACTAGCATCACCAGTAATTATCTTTATAAGTGCAGAGTTTTCTTGATGGTGTGTAAAATGGTCATTATAGTTGTTCTTAGAGACTATCTTTCTTTTGTTAATAACATATAACGCAACCCTATCATTAATCAACTGACACATATCCCTGTCGTTGGTTAGGACTACTATTTTCTCATCTTCTCTAATCTGATTACAATAATAAGCAATACAATCATCTGCTTCACAAACTTCATCCTCATATTGTCTAAGGAATAATTCTTCAGCATATAACTTAACTCTTTCTTTTTGAATAAATAACTCTGGTTCTTTAGGTTCAGATTGGTTGT
>WLWF01002801.1_pt1 | contig 12100 bp, 23 predicted proteins | sample 6718331 | NCBI WGS metagenome assembly WLWF01 (sample SAMN12718692, study PRJNA515312) | sponge metagenome | isolation source: marine sponge | host: Mycale hentscheli | place: New Zealand: South Island, Marlborough, Capsize Point | collected 2003-05-01
GGGAAGTGAAGAGATTGTGTTGCCATATGTTTCGCCCATTGATAATAGATATCACAGATATTTTCCCGACTTCTACATCAAGGTTAAAGAAAGAGGTGGTAAGATTAAAAAATACGTAATTGAAATCAAACCTAAAAAACAATGCATTGAACCCAAAGTTCAGAAAAGAAAGACTAAGGGTTATGTCTATGAAGTTTGTGAGTATGCCAAGAATCAGGCAAAGTGGAAAGCAGCAAAAGAATTCTGTGAAGATAGACAATGGGAGTTCAAAGTTCTAACAGAGGATGAGTTGGGTATCAGATGAATCGTATAGAAAGGATTAAAGATAAGATTATCGGAATGACTGATCCAGAAGACCAAATGATGGAAATCATGAGTGCTCTGAATGGAACAGTGACTCCTGTTCCTGATCCGGGTGGGTATTATACTTTTGTTTATAATGCAAAGACACCTAACATTGAATATGATCAACATCCACTTATTGCCTGCACCGGAGTTTATCAGTGGGGATTCGTAGGCATTAACATGCACTGGAGACAATCTAGAGCATATACATGGGCAGAACTTGCAGGACAACTTTATATTGTTGATATTGATGAGTTTGATGATTTGAAAAATATTAATTATGCGAAATTCGTGACTAAATAAATATGGAAACGAAAATAGTCATGTAATGGCAGCCGTAGACAAAAAATTCACTAAATTTAATCGTAGTGGTAAAGGTCGCAATAAACAAGTTCTGAGATATCCACTGAAAATGTTTGCGGCTGGGACCGATTACCTTCAGATTGATATGATGACTTATGCTCCTGTGGGAGCAAAAAAGACATCATCTACAGACCGCGCAATATATGTTAGAAACCCGAACGAAGGATTTAGAAGAAATACTAATAAAGAACCCTTAGGAACTATATTATTACCAATACCAGGAGGTATTCAGGATAGGAATTCTGTTAATTATGCAGATGATTCTATGAATAGTCTGGTGGGTGCCGGAACTGGTGCTATAGAAACTTTAATGAGGGACGGTGGGTCAGGAGTCTCAGAATTTTTTACTACGGGCGAGCTTGGTGATGCGGGAGGTACCATAAAAAGAATAATTACAGATGCTCTTAAGGACAGTGGATTGAGTGGAGAAAACCTGGTACAAATGATTACTAAATCATTAACCGGACGAGCACTTAGTATCTTTGGTGGTAATGTCACATTACAAGGTTTACTGGCAAGATCTGAAGGGCAGGTCTTCAATCCTAATATGGAATTGCTATTCAGCGGACCATCACTGAGAAATTTTAGTTTTGCATTTAAGATGACACCAAGAAGTGCAGATGAAGGAGAAGAGATAAAACAGATAATTAGATTTTTTAAGAGAGGTATGGCTGCTAAAGCAGGAAACACTGGATTATTCTTAAAGACACCTAATGTTTTTGAATTGAGATATCGGCAAGGAAATGGGGAACATCAGTTCTTACATAGATTTAAGCAATGCTTCTTGACAGATGTTTCGGTAAATTATACAGGTGAGGGTGTATATGCAACTTATGATGATGGAACACCAGTCTCGATGGTAATGAATTTATCATTCAAAGAACTCGCACCAATTTATGATATTGATTATGATAGTGGGGGCATGGCTGGAGACAATGTGGGTCCTTATAGCGATCCTAATGAAGCATTTAGAAATAAGAACACAGGATTCGGAGGAGTAGGATACTAATGGGATACTTCAGAGAACTACCAGAACTAGACTATCAGTCATTTTTATCTGATAGTAATTCATCTTCAAACTATCTAAGAGTTAAGAATCTCTTCAGGAGATGCAAACTTCGTGATGACTTACAGAGTGTCTTTACTCTCTTCAATAAGTATGAGATTGTAGAAGGTGCAAGACCCGATACTGTGGCAGAAGAATTATATGGTGATGCAGAACTTGATTGGGTTGTTCTGATGACTGCCGGTATTATTAATGTTAGAAATGAATGGCCACTCTCGGATAGACAGATTTATAATTATTCACTAGAACTTTATGGCACTCAATTAAATGATGTGCATCACTATGAAACTAGAGAAGTGAAAGATGCTAATGGTAGATTGATTTTACCCAAAGGTAAGGTTGTTGATTCTACTTTTAGAATTCCAAATCCTGACTTTTATATCGAAACAATATCTCCAATCAATGGAATCTCTAACTATGAATATGAAGTCAGAAAGAATGATGCCAAGAGGTCAATTTTTCTTCTAAAAGAATCATATCTGCAACAATTCCTTAATGATATGCGTCAAGAAATGATTTACTCTAGATCATCTGAATATGTGAATGAGAATTTGGTAAGAACAGAGAATACTAGAATCACCTCATCATAAAAAAAGAGGTCCGAAGACCTCTTGTAATTATTCTGCTAGTTTAGCAAAGTAAGATAGCGTATCATCATCTTCTTCAACTGAGGAAACTGAAGCAGTCGGTTTTAGACTGTTAAGTTCATCTTGAAGATTCTCTGGAAGTGAAGACGGTGCAGGACCGCGACCTTCACTTTCATCCTCAAGTTCTTCGTCTGTGGAATGACGAACTGAGTTACCCAGAACATATCCAAGACGCTTCTTCAAGTCTTCATAAGATTTGAATTGATCGGCACCAACGAATTCTGCAAGAGAGTATTCTTTCTTCCAGATTCCTTCCATCGCATCATCGTCGTCTAGGAGAGCATCCTGACGGGCAAACTCAGAAGAGTCATAATTACGATAACCGGCAACGTTCTTTGCCTTCAGCTTGAAGTTAGCACCCTGCCAGAAGTCAAATGGATCAATTGCTTCCTCATCTTCAAACTCGGGTTGCATTGCAGCAGTGAGTTTGTCAAAGATTTTCTTGCCGAATTTATAAAGCATTACCTGACCTTCGTTAGAAGGATTGGCAGGATCCTTGACAACATAGATGTTTGCAACATAAGTCAGTTTACGCTTCTGCTTACGTGCGGTTTCTTTACCTGCATCTGTGCCATTATTCCACAGAGAAGTATTGTACTCTGACACAGGATCTTTCTGACCCAGAGTCGTCAGAGAGTTCTCAATATACCATCCACCAGGACCTTGGAAGGCATGGGAGTATAGTTTTACAAATGGAAGGTCTTCACCGTTTGGAGCAGGTAAGAAACGAATAACGGCATAACCATTGCCGCCTTTATCACACTCTAGTTTCCATAGGCGTTCATCACCTGAACTACCTGCATTATTCATCTTCTCTACTTCTTTGACCAGTTTGGCAGTCAAAGAACCCAGTTTGGATTGCTTTTTAAGGTCTGCGAAAGACATTTGGATTACCTCGGATTAATTTGGATTGATTGGATTTACTTGGATATTATAGCAAAAATTTTGCAGTCAGTCAACATTCAATCTCAGATTTTTAATTGTCTGAGTCATGGTTTCAAAAAATGTATTGACATTGGTATTGGGCGGGAATCCCATCAAGACAAGTGACTTTTGCAATTCTTCTTTCATTCTAATCGCTTGCGGATCATCAGAAAGAGACACTCTTGTATACATCAGTTGTTGTTTTTCCAACAATGATGTCATTTTTTCAATGTGTTCGTTTTTTTGTTGCGTAGTTAAATTTGGAAAAGATGATAATTCTTCAAATATATCATTTTGTAATTCATTAATAGTTTCCAGTTCTTCCCGAACAATTTCAGAGTTAAAAAAACTCATGTTACTCTTCCCCTTCTTCTTCTACGTTTTCTTCTTGTTCTTCACTTTGTTCTTCTTGAACTTTACTATTTTCAATTTGAATTAAGACATCAATAGCACCCATTAACTTTAAGCGGGTGTTAGATAAAACAGTTAATTCTTCATTTGTTTGAACAAGTTGTTCCTGCAAACGAGCAAGAACTTCATCATTTTTAAGAGCCATTACCAAGAATCTCCTTTATTATTTTTTTATGGTTGAACACATTAATATTTAGAAAGGGAGTATATTTTTTTATTTTTAAATTGACGGATTCCCACACCGGATCATTTAACTTCTTATCGAAATTTTTTGAAAAATGGAAGATGATTTCGTAGATTGTTAAAGTTTCTAGAGAGATGTTCCCTCCTAGAAATTTTTTTAGGATTTTGGGATGTCCCCTGGAGCAATCGAATAGACTCTCCAAGTCGTTCTCCGATAGTAATTCGTTGCTTTGTTCTTTGAATAAGTAAGTCAAACTCTGCTGACGTTTCATCCAATCGGCGTACTTTCTTTCGCCAGAATTGATAATTTCTCCAATCCATAGGTTTTGTGGGTTGTCGGTGGAAACAAAATTAGATACAAGGAAATTAACAATTTCTTTATTAGAATACTTACGGGAAGTTTTTTCAAACCAATACTTATCCTTCCTCTTATTAAATGATGCCATTGAAGCACGGGTCTTTGCACCATACTTAAAGAAATCATATTTTGGATTTGTAAAATGATTCTTTAATGAAAGATAGTGCTGGTATGTTTCAAACGGGGTCACTTTCAACATCATCTACTCTTTCAAATTCTTCAATCATATTAACAGGAACACTGTGCTTATTGGCAATTAGATACCAGTGTGTTCCTTCACCGGGACCAATATATTTGATCTCGGTTTTGGGAATATTATGTTCCCTTATTGCTGCCTGCATCTTAAGATGTAGGAGTTCATCATGAGAAATCATAGCGGAAGTTTTGCTCTTGAAGTTTTCTTCATGAAATTAAGACTAATAGCATCATACTTTAATCTTTCTTTCAGTGGTTTTGAAATTAATTTTGTTACTGAGTCTACCTCAATACTATTAATTTCGCAATAGTAGCAAATGGCATCAATATAATTCATACCTTCCTTTGCTACTATGGTTTCTATCTCCATAGAAAACTTAGATGGTGTTAGAAATTTGCTTTCTAACGCTTTCTCTAGTTCTTTATTCGGTTCCATAGAGTTCCAATTTATCTGTAACAAACTTTCTAATGTATTCGGTAAGAAGTTTGATGTACTTTGATTTGTCTCGTTCTTCGTAGACGACGCATTCTCCATTTTCACAAGCCATAATGATTACAAATTTTTTGACCGGAATACCAGTCATTTCATACAGCATACATGCATATGCCGCACATTGGACAAAATAGTTTTCGATCCAATTTCTTGGTTTCGGTTTCTTAGAAGTCTTGAAGTCAATTATTGCTAACTCACCATCATATTCTGCAATACAATCGACGGTTCCCGCAATTCCCAACTGCTTACTATATAGGGAAGTTTCTAGAGCATGAATATTATCAATGTTTCTCAAAGTTCCTTTAGAAATCTTAAACAAGAACTCAGAAATGGGGCGAACTTTAGGAAGATTTTCATTTTTGAGATGATATTCTACCAAAGTATGCAGATCCGTTCCACGACCAGTTGCAGCCTTTGTGACACGATTTGCTTCTTCATCACCAACCTTCTTACGCCACTTGACAAAAATCTCTTTATTAAAATGACTGGTTACAGAAGTGATGGAAACTAGTTTTAAGAGTTCTTCTTCATGAGGAACAGAATAGTATCGGACTCCATCAATAGTCTCCCTCTCAAGAGGAGAGAGATTCAAATCAACATGATTAAACATTACAAACCTGCTTCTATTTTTGCGACGATGTATTCTCGAACTAAACCTGAACGAACAATGTCTTCTATTTGAAATTCAATAACATCAAAAGAAGGCATCTTTCTCAAAATACTCATAAAATCCATAATACCATTACGATCATTGGTTTTTGTCAAATCTGATTGTCTGGCATCACCACAGAAACAAATTTTACTGTTTTCACCAATACGAGTAATTATACTATCAAGTTCATGAAAATTCAAGTTCTGAAATTCATCAACGATAATGATTGCATTATCAAGAGTTGTTCCTCTTAGGAAAGAAGTGCTCCAAAATTTGATGGTCTCCTGTGCTTTGAGATTACCATACAGCATTTCAAAATCCACATCAGATGTCATCTGGAACATATACTTTACCATAGATTTGTATGGAATCTGGTAAAGAGAAGACTTGTCTTCATGATCTCCCGGTAGAAATCCAATCTCGCGAGTGGCAATCAGAGATCTGACGATATACACATTTTCATATGGAGTATTCTCGTCCAGAACATCTTTCAATGCATTATAGAGAGTAATAAAAGTCTTACCTGTACCGGCACATCCATATGCAACTAAATGTTTGTCGTTATTATATGAATCAAATAACCTTTGTTGATTGTCAGAAAGAGGTTTAATATCAACCAAATAATTGGCACTCAAAGGTTTCTTCTTTTTCATTCTCATTGAAGTCATACCTACTCCAATAGATTCTTCTGAAGTCTTTTTTCTTCTAGGCATACTAAATCTTCTTTACTCTTGATCCGGGTGCTTTGGATGCTTTTGCAAGGACATCATTCCATCCGGGATTTTTAGCAACTAATTTATCTTTCCATTCACCAACTTCTCCTGCACCAGGACATGTTGATGGGTCAGACCAATCTCTTTTCCAATCGGGATTATCGTCGCACCATTGAGGCCAGTCATGAACACTCAGAACTACTTCTTTTTGTTCACCTGATTCTTTGTTAACTACAGGATATGTTGCCATTGTTAAAAATTCAATATAAAAATATTTAGACCCATTCAAGGGATTCGGAAACAGCAGGAAACTGTTCAATGAAGACTTTTCTACATGCTTCTGCAATTTCCATATGTTCTTTCTGAGTGCCATGTGCGGACCTCAGAGTGATGTAATGAATCCATGAACGACATGAACCTGTCATGTAGATTCGTGTGGGTGTGCATAATGGAAGCACCATACGAGCACATTCTTTTGCTACACCACGCTCAAGCATTTGCTGATACAGTGCCATCGAAGAGTCAAACAAAGTCTCCATCTGTAGTTCTAAACTTTGAACCACAAAAGGATCTAAGTCATCAATAGAGTTTTGACGATTCTTATCATCCTGACGACGTAGTTCTGGCAAAGCAATTTTCTTTGATAGCATTGAAGAATCAGCATATCGTTGTGAAAATTCCTGATATGTAAAACTACGATGCCTTAAAATCTGAGCTGCAATGGCACGAGTAGTCTCAATCTCCAGAGTCATTGTAGATTGCTCAAATACCGACCAATGATTGTGTTTGATGCAGTATTTCAGAAGACCTGAATACTTTTCATTGTTCTGATTTGATGGATTAGAGACCCTGGCAATATATGCCATAGTCTGCTCTGCATCAGGAGTGACACTTATAAGTTTAACAGTCATTTTTCACCAAATCCTTTAGGTTTTGTTCTTGGAATTCTTTTTACTGATAGTTCCAGTTGGTCAAGTTGCTCTTGCATGTATTTAAGCTCATCACTATTATACAAATAATTTTGAGAAATTGCACTTCTAAGATCTTTAATCAATTGCTTAGTTTTCATCAATCATCCTCAAAAACTTCATCATAGTCCACAATATAATTAGAAACTGGGTCATCAAAGTTTTCCTGTTTGGAAACATATGTTTCCCTGTCAGAATATACTTCGGATTTTAGAGCATCGATTAACAATTCTAAATTCCGGACAATTAGTTTTAATTTATCCTTTTCCATAAAATTGTATATGGTTATAAGTATTTTACACAAAAAAAGGGGGTTAGTCAACCCCCCTAACAATTTTAACGTAAGTGACTCACTTGTTGTAGATATGACCACGATAACAGAATGTACCATGGGTCTCTTTTGATTCTACACAACGAGTATTATACTCAACACCACGATATGAGGTGTGAGTAATCTGTGCGTCGTGAAGTGCAGATGCTTTGTTGATCTGCTTGCGAATCAGGTTAAGTGTATTCATTGTGTTACTCCTAAAGTAATTGGATTTTTAGGTCCGTTCCTTTAGTCGTTTGCGTCCCAATACCAACGACATTCTGGCGCAGAATCCTTTAAGGTTTCTACTAACTCAACCTTAACTTGATTGCTAAGGTTTTGATTTGCCTCAATCTTCAGCATGATAGCATCAGTTTGAGTACAAGTGAGTGTTGTATAGAATAATACTTCTAGCATGGGATGAACGGCTCCGTTCCGCGACTTACTTGCGTCCCACCCTAGAGTGGGATGAACGTCAGGTCTTATTATAGACCTCATACATTATTTAGTCAAGTGTCTTGGTATTAAGACAAATAGTTACTTTTTCTTCTTTGGTTTGGGTGGTTCATATCCCCAACTCTTTGGATTGATTCCACCATATCCAAAATCAATCTTCTGAACAGCACCTTTGCCATACTTATCATAGTACATATCAAAAAGTCTAGAGTCCTTTCCACAACGGGTAAGATCTATACACGTTACTCCATCAACAATATACCAAATCAATTTAGCATCGGTTGGAAAACTCTTGTCGTTTGCTTTTTCAATAGTAGTTTTTTCTAAAAGAATCTGACATCCATAATCAGATTCTTTGATTGGAATCATTTCTTGTCCTTCCTCTGGCGTTGTTTGTTTTTCTTCTACTGCAGATGTCATGCGCGATCTCCCCAAATAATATCAGAATATGCTGCCGAAACAATATCTCTTGAAATTTTATACTTAGTTTCTAGTTGTTTATCTTTAACAAGAGTTAAAATTTCTGCTTCAAGTGGATGTAGTCCTTGAAGAATATTAATAAACATTGTCTCACGACGAATTGCATTAATTCCACTATTTCCACCCTTAACAAAGTGATAGAAGTGCTTTGATTCTCTACGAATAGTTGTGTGTCCCTGTTTATCACTAATACCTAGAGAGAAATTTCCAGATTCATACATTGTACGAATGTCATGATCAATTTTAGTTGACAAAGTTCCCGAATAAGTGTTTTGCTGATCGTATCCAACATAAGGAACAGGACCATCAGGAAGAATAGAGACGATAGACTCATCAAAGTTCCAGACAAAGAGTCTTCTCAGTGAAGGATCATTATACTTCTTCAATACTTCAATTTTCTTTGCCTTTGTTCTTGAACGAGATACCAAGTCAAAAACTTCAAATGTTAGTGGATTTCTTGGAAGATTATCCACCACAAACGAAGTTGTCTTCTTTTTAGTGGTTGTCTTTGCCTTAGTCGTTGTTGTCATCTTCTTCGCTGTCGTCATGATAGTTTTCAAAATTAAATGCTATGACCTCATCTGGAATCAGGTTGCCCTGTTCATCAAACATTTCGGGGTGAGGTCTAGGTACTTCCCGATAGTTCATCATATATTCTCTAGCAGTCCAACCAATTACGAGTCCTAGTATTAGAAACAAAACGGTTAGAAATGAACCAAAGACTAAACTTACTGCTAACATAGATCTTACCTCAGGACTAATTTTTTCGTTTAGACTTTTTCTTCTCCTGTTTAGTACAAACTCAATACCACGATTAACTTGATGAGTGTCTTTATTTAGTGGAGAATCAGATGACGTTGTTTTGTCGGAGGAATTTAATGGTGTCAACACAACCTCCTAATTTTTTATCATCACATAAGACCTGTGGAAAAGTGGAATTTTCTTCAAACTTATCAAAAAATGATTCCCGATCAAAATCTTCTCCTAGAGTATAGACCACAAACTCACTTTTTGTCAATTCTAAAACTTTTTTAATTTTCTCGCAGTATGGGCAATTGTTTTTAGAATATATCGTGAAATTCATACGTCTATAAGGGATTACAAATTAATTTATAAGATAAAAAAGGGGAGAAGTTCTTTCCCCCCTTAGTATATCACCAACTTACCTTTCCCACCACAGAAAGGGTCTTCAGTCCCAAAGTTACGAGGATGCTGAACACTTTGATATTATAAAGTAATTTTGATTTCGTGTCAAGCACCATTGACGTGCATGGTTAAATATGATAGAGTTGAACACATCTAGAAGATTAAAAATGTCAATAAGTTTTGATGATCTGACGGGCAAAAAACCTCAGCAGCAACCACCACAACCATCACAACAACCACAAGACGAATTGCTTTCGTTATTTCCAACACCAGTTCTTATTGCACAATATCCTGTGCCCTATGAGAAAGAGTTGGAATATATTCGTAACTTGCCTTGTCGTAGAGAAAACAAGGGTGGAGATGCAGGTAATAAGATACACTATAACCGACAGTCAGAAGATACTTTTGTATTAGATAAACCTGAACTATCAAACATCAGAGAGTTTGTTAAATCAAAACTCTTTAAGTTTGCACGAGAAGTCATGAGTTCTAAAGATGAGGTGGTGATTACTCAATCCTGGATCAATAAGTCTGGTAAGGGTGAGTCGCATCATGAACATGTTCATCCTAATAGTATGATTAGTGGTGTCTGGTATCCTGTTATCAACGAACAACTGCCACCCATTCAGTTTCGTAGTAGATCACAGAGAGATATTAGTCTGTCTAACGATAAGTATAACAACTTTAATAGTGCAACATTCTTGCTACCTATGAAGATGGGAGAGTTGATCATCTTTCCAAGTAATCTGACTCATAGTGTTCCTGCTAATCAATCAGAGACTGAGCGTATCAGTTTGTCTTTTAATACTTGGGTAAAGGGTAGTCTTGGTGATATCAATTCACTGACCTATCTTCCACTGGACCGCTGCGTATGAGTTCCGCACTATCACGGCCACTCCCAGAGTTTCATGGGTTTGGATATAGAATCGCACAGATAGAAAACAATACTCACTGCAACTATAAGTGTTGGTTCTGTCCTAATGCTTATGATAAACCTGCACCAAAAGAGTGCATGACCCTGGAACAATTCAGAAAGATTCTTACTGAGATTCGTTCTGTCTATACACCATGGGAACTGAATGATATCTCATTTGCCACATACAATGAACCAAACCTTGATGATGGGTTTAAGGAGAAGTTGCAATTGATGACTGATATGGGATTTAATTATGAACATATCTCCAATGGTAGTATGGTCACAACTGAATTGACTGATTGGTTGATTGAAAATCCACAGAAAATTAAAAACTTTCGTCTCAATATTCCAACACTGGATGAGAAGAAGTGGAAGGATATTACAGGTGCATCCACTGCTGTGATGTATCGGATGTATTATCAGTTGATGTATCTGTTTGAGAACTCACAGAGACTGAACTTTCCCATCACAGTGATTGTGAATGGTGATGGTAGTGCAAGTCATAAAGAAGAGTTCATGAAGGTCTATCAGAAGTTCCAAAGATGTCCTCCTGGTATTAACTTTAGTATGACTGGATTGATTGATAGGGCTGGAACACTTGAGGGTGCAGAGTGTGAAACACAGAAAATACCCACAGGTGCAATTGATTGGGGAGATAACCCATTAAAATGTAATGCAGGATACTTTGAGAACTTATACTTTGGTATCAAAGGTAATGTATTCTATTGCTGCCATGATTACCACCAAGAGTATAGTTGTGGTAATATAAATGATACACCGCTGAAAGAACTTCTAAGTTCTGAAGCATATGAAACTCAAAAACTGAGGTTTCAACAAGATTTCTGTCGTAAATGTGAACAAGCAAGACCACTGGAGGTAGTAAAATGACTGTAACACCACAAATGATCGCAATGAATAAGTATGATACTCAACTGCGTGACTTGATTCACGTTGAGAAGGGTATTATTCCTGCCAATCTGTGTGATTATCTTGTAGAAGAGATTGAAAAGAATGAATGGCGTCCTCATACTTGGTATAATAATGTTGCCAACTCATTCGGTTCTGAAGAGACAATGGAACTGGATGTGCAGAACATTACTGGTGAGCATCAACAACTACTCACACCTTTTATGATTCAGGCAGGTTCGGCATATAATGCAATCTATTCATTTAACTGTGAAAGGACACAACAGATAATGAATAAGTTCAGTTCAATTCGTTTTAATCGTTATACACCAGGACAGATTATGCGTCAGCACCATGATCATATCCATTCACTGTTTGATGGTAATGAGAAAGGTATTCCTGTCCTTTCATTCATTCTTAACCTGAATGATGACTATGAAGGTGCAGAACTATTCTTCTGGGATGATCATGTTGTGCCCCTAGGTAAGGGTGATATTATTATGTTCCCGTCTCTCTTCTTGTTCCCTCATGGTGTGAAGGAAGCAACTAAAGGTAAGCGTTACTCTGC
>WLWF01002802.1_pt1 | contig 12098 bp, 4 predicted proteins | sample 6718331 | NCBI WGS metagenome assembly WLWF01 (sample SAMN12718692, study PRJNA515312) | sponge metagenome | isolation source: marine sponge | host: Mycale hentscheli | place: New Zealand: South Island, Marlborough, Capsize Point | collected 2003-05-01
GACATACAATAAGAACGGCAAACCACGCAAAAACGGCAGAATTGTAAATCATAGACACGGAAGCAACGGCGAATTACACAATAGAATAGAGCATCGTCAGCATCATCATAATCACTATTACGGGCGTAAATGGGGCGATGTAGTTATTCGTATTACAGATGCTACATTACGCCTTTAACCATATTATATCACGGGGTAAATTCATTTTCCAGCAATAGTAAAAGCAATCAAAATTACATCTATTACCCCAGTTTTCGGGGACTTTACCATTAATTAATTTTTTAAAATGTATCCTCTTACGGGGTATAATTATTTGTAAGGGACTATCTGTATCACTAAACCATCCCCTCATATATGATGTATTTATCGTCATTGAGGGCATTATTAAAATAAATGGTTTCCCTAACTCTTTCATTCTTTTCATTACTTCTTTTTTCTTACTAAATGGTGGATTACTTACTATTATATCCCCTAAATCATTTTTAAAAAAATCTACTTCTTCACTTATTACGGAGTATCCCAATTCTTTTAGGTATTTAGCACTACTACCATCTCCGTAAAATGCCTCCCATATCTCCTTATCTTTCGGTATATACTTCTGTATTGCCTCCCACGCATACTTCGGTGTCATATAATCATCGTGTTTAGTAAATGTCTTTGTATGAAAACCCGCCATTTGATATGTATAATAACTAAAATAAAAAACTCGTGATTTGAATATATGTATATACAACTTTTTTTTTCACGAGTTTTTACTTACCCGCTCCTCCACTTGTATCTTTAAATAATTGCTTTCCTCCACCCATTTTCTCTTTTTTCTCTCGCTCCTCTAATATTCTACGACCTTTTTGCCGTAATGGCGACTCATATACTCCCTCTTCTTGTATTCTCCGTAATTTTAATGCTGATTTTCTTCCTCTACGCTCAAATGACTCTTTAACCATCTCTGCTCTTTCTGCTTTCTGTCTTTCTGTAGCGGTTTTTAGAGTTCTTTCACGCGTATTGGGGTCTGTATATACATATACTCTCCCTCCCCCCTTTCTTATTGGATTCTTACCCATTAATTTAGGGAATGCTTTTATTGATATTTCTTGTGCCGTTTCTAATACCCGTAATATTTGTGTTGCTCTCTTCTTTCTTTCTCTTATTGTTGAGTATCCTCTTTCCCCTATTGTATCTTCTACTAACTTCCGTAATTCCTTTCTATCATTTACATTATTTAGTCCTTTAATTAATTTATCTAATACAGACCCCCCTAATTGTAGTTCTCTTATTTGTTTATCTAAATTTACTAAATCTATTACACCCGTAGGTGTTTCTGTTTGTAATCCCGTAAGAGCATCTTCCATTATATCACTCATTTTTACGAATAAACGATGTTGTCGTGTAGCATAAGGGACTTCTGCTTCTTCTTCGGTAAGTTCATCTAAAAATTTTAAATTTAATGAAGGGACTACGGGTCTAACCTCTATTGCTTCTTCTTCCTTTTGTTCTATTTGTGCTTCTTGATATACTTCATCTACTCCGCTGGGTTGTCCTAATGCTTCGGTCATTGCGTTTGTATTCATACCACTAAATAATTGCTTGAAAAATTTTATTACATCTAAACTTACTACCCGTTGCTCCGTTTCTTCTTCTGCTTCTTGTTGTTGTCTTTCTAATAATTGTTTTGCTTGTTCTTCCTCTTGTTTAGGGGTTAATCCGGGTTGTATCTTTATATTACGGACTACTTTATAAAATATTGCTGAATTAGGGTCTAAACTACTAACTAATAAACCCTTTGGATTACGGATTTCAGTTCTTAAATTAGTGAGTAATACATCCCGAGTTAAATAACCCCCGTAATCACTTGCGAATGAATAGATAAAACTTTGACTTTGGTAATTTTTAGTCATATACCCTACACAAGATAAACTGCCGTCTGTAAGGTATGACATAGTATCTAATGGTAAATCACAATAGACCCTATAAAATGGTGCTTGTAATTGAACTATTACGGAGCGTGATGTCATATTAGCACTTTGAGTTTTAATTGTGGATGCTAATAGGGAGTTATAACCTAAATAAAATGCGGGTGTTCCTTCATTTGTATTTGCCGTTGTTTGGGTTTGTTCCTCAAAAGGCGATTCGCTATTATATACCCTTTTTAGATTTACACCCGTAAAAATATTAGTTTTAATTTGGTCGCTAATATTTACTGCCGAGTTAGTTGTAAATGGGGATGTTCCTAATGCCCTAAAATTAGTTGCTATTGTATTGTATGTATTGGGGTTAAATCTATTATTAAATGTGTCGGTTTTAAACCGAATAGGTTTAAGGTCGTAATAACTAAATCCTAATGTATAAAATAATGTATTATCGTAATTACTACGGGTAATAAGTGTCCCATTACTACTATCCTTAATATATGATGAATTGGGGGTTTGCCCGTAAATATCCATTAGAAATATACCACATTGGGCGTCTGCTAATCCTAAATGGACTTGTGTAGGTGGTGTCGGGTTGTCCGCCTCATTGCTCCCCCCACTTTCTAAATTATTTTCACTAATCCCTTGCTTCATTATCATTAATGTATCACTATTTAAAAGTGCTATTTCTTCACCTAAATCCGCATCTACCCCCGTTTCTTCATTAAATTTAAACGGAGTATGAAAGTAGTTAAACTGAAATCTATTAAGGTCGGGGTCATATTGACATACGGGGGCAGACCCTATATTTATTAAATTCATATTATATTTTCTTACATAATTAGGGGTATATCCCGCTAAACCACCCGGATTGGTGGGGATGGGGTCGGGGTTTTGTTTCATATACGGAGTATCAGTATTTATAGGGGTAATATAGTCATTATCTAAAAATGATGGACTAAATCCAAACCAAGTTAAATCTTGTATTTTCAGTAAATCGGGATTATCTCTGTCTATATCTCTATATGTTTCAAACGCCATACATAAATCATATGTCGTCGCATCTCCGCTGTCATCTCTTAATAGATATGGATAAACACCTACATTGTTATTTACGGCGTAATTATATAAATCGGGGTATTGTTTTTCAAACTCCGCTTCACTTATTTCTTTCCCGTATAACCATCCAGCATTTTCAAAAAATCCCGCATTCGCTCCCATTCTATTACTTAATCTATTAGGTGCTATTAACCTACTTGTATAACTACCTTTCCAGCGGGTATATACATCTAAATTTTGCCTATGTCCCGATTTAGATTTCATTTTAGGGCATACACACCCGTAATTCCAATTACTCCCTTTTCTTACATTTCCAGCGGGGTCTGTAAATTGTGGTTGGTCGCTGTCATCAAATCCCATTTTGCCGTAATCATTCATATAATATTGAAAAGCGGGCATATCATCATTGTAAGGGGCGATTGTAGCATCTACGGACATTTTATCATCATTCGTTCTCCCTATTTGAAAATTAGCGTAATAATTTTCTACATCTTTCGCTATTTCGCTCCTACTACTCTCTATTACCCCGTCATATACTTCTGTCGCCCTATAATAATTTTTAACTATTTCTAAATTTGCTAAATTATATTTTATATTAGTCATTAACATTGTGCTACGGGGCATATTAGCGTTCCATTGTTGTAAATTCTCATCTTCTAAAAATTCACTTGTCCCCGTATCATTAGGAAAATTATATGTCCCATCGCCTATATAACGACCATTAGGACCCGTAAGACCATAACTTCTACTACCCGAATAATAGTCCTCTCCATCTAAAATCGTTAAATTTCCGTTAGGGTCGCCCACTAATGTATCAAATTTATCGCATTTAAATACTACCCACCCATATCTTACTACATTACTGCTTCTTTCTTCTAATGATAAAAAGAAATCTAATCCATCAAGACTGAAAAAATTTAAATCACATGTTCCATCGTCATTAAAAATTACCTCCCATTGACATATTGCCTCATTCGTATCATCTTCGGTTAGTGTTTCATATACTTTACCACTTTGATACCCGTTGTCAAATAAAGTCATATCCCCTATTGCTAAAAATACCTCATTTACATCATTATTACTTACGGGTAATGGTAAATGTGGATTAGTTGATAATGTTCCAGTCCCTAATAAATCTACGCTATTATATCCGTATTGCTTACCATTTACGGGGAAGTCGTATGGTGTTATACCTATATTTATTCTCTGTGCCGTTTCATATTGAAGTGTATTAGTTAGAGTAGGTGTTCCCCCATCTGCCGTAAGTGCTACACCTCCATCTATATCTAAATCCAGCGTTGTTGCTCCATCCCAATCCCAAGAAGTTTCACTCCAAACTCCACCATCGTTCCATACTAATCTACCCCTTTTCCCTTGTAGGTCTGTATCATCAGCATCACCAGCATTATTGAATGCTAAATATAGTGTTAAAGGATTAGGTCCGTAAGAGACATGTATATCAAATGTAGTAGAGTATGAAAGAGTTTTATTTACTGGATTTCCAGCAGTAATAGTGGGTAATGGCGAAGTAGTTATATGTGATGTCATACTAATATTCTCGTGTCTCTCTATTGTAAAATTACTAATTCTTACTACATCTCCACTAATAGTATGTGTATTGAAAAATCCCCAATATATCGCTAATGCGGGGTTTAAAGGTCCTTGTGTAGTTGTAAATGAAAATGAATGATTGCCCTCCGTCGTAAAATCTCGTGGATTGTAATTTACACCCCCTTCTATATAACTTGTAATTATTCTAAATGGTTGTGGTAGGGGGTTGCCCGGATTACTTACATTTGTTATATCAAATGATATTGTAATATCTTCATTCGCCGTAATACTTTCAATTAGGGTGCTTTGAGCGTATTTCCAAGTCTGCGTCTGTGGTGCTAAATATTCAAATTCAAAAGCGTCATCTGCTACATATGTATAATGTATATCACACCCAATAGGGTCAAATGTAAATGTGCTTGTAGCGTCAAATGGATTAGGTATATCTTTTAAAATATTTTTAGTTGTTCCACTCCAAGTATTACCTACACTAAAATCGTATAGTTGTTGCCCGCTTCTAAATGGGTTCCGTAATGATGTCTCATTACCCCCTTGTATAGTGCCGATTGTTGTTCCACTTACTATATCGTTTGGTGCTTTACTTATTTGTGCTATTCTCCATACTTTACTTCCATATTGATTGTATATTATATAATCAAAATTAGGGTCATCACGATACAGCATTATTACGGGGTGGTCGTGGTCTCCACTATTTACCCCATCAAAAGCAATAATATCATTACCATTTTTATAAGCGGGCATTACTGCTACGGGGGTATATTGATAGTTAAATATACCACCAAATAGGGTGCTTCCTACGACATCAAATTTTTCATTCCGTAATTGTCCGTTATTTACCCGTAATTTATAAATTTTAGTTGTATATCGTGAATTATCCATATTATCTTCATCACTACCATAAAATATATCCGTAATGGTATATATATCACCTTCTTCTAAATCTGCCTCTAATAGTTGAAAATTAACTAATTTTATATCCTCCGTAAAAGATACATTATTCACTACATTTATAAATAACGCGTCGTATCTTGCCCCCGTAGCGGCACCTTGCGTCCATATTATTTCGTGAAAATCTGTTCCATTTTTATCCTCGTCTATTTGATAAAATACGGGTGTTGCTCCATCACTTCTGTAATATATATAGTATGACCCAGCATAATTAGATGATGTTCCTCCGCCAGTGCTATTCTGTAATGTAGATTGAAAGCGTATTTTATATTTTTTACCCGCTTCAAATCCTATTGCGGGGTTTAAACCCCACATATTTTTACTCCCATTAGTAGATACACTTAAATTAGATACATCAATCGTCCCTTTTACATATTTAGTATTATCATTAGGGTCTAATTCAAATCCAAAATGTATTTCTCCCTCTCCCGCCGCCGGTCCTGCGGGTGAAAAGAAAAAGTCTTCAGCAAAAACATTACTCCATCTTAATATATTTTCTCCTTTTACATTCCACGCATCACTCCCTAATGAGTTTTTAGCATTCCACGCCGTAATTCTATCAAATGACACATTATCTCCGTCCCTAAATGATAAATATGCTAATTTTTTAGTCCCATCACTCGGGTCAGTAGGGTAATGATTACCATCGGGCGGGTTGTAAAAATAATATGTATCACTTCCACTTTTAAATACCATTGTCCCAGTTTGATATGTTTCATCATCGTCGTAATCATAAATTTCCGCATAAAAGTCATTATAATCACTCATTACCCCCGTAAATCCACTCCATTCTAATACATTTTCCCCTTCTCCTTCGCTTTTCACTGCGTCTGTAAAAAATGGTGAGTAAAAGTCATAACTCGCCAGTGGTGCTACATCACCTTCTATTATAGGGGGTGCTTGATTCCATGTGCTCCATAGTAATACGGGGTATGGGATTTTAGTAAATTCCCTAACATCTTCGTAATCTTGATTTATACGAATATTATTTACCAATAAATTAGTCTCCGTATTACATATTAATTGACTACCGAATTTCCACTTAAAAGGGTCTCTTACACATAAATTATTATACAATGGATTTACTACGGAGGAGTCGTATTTTTGTAAGTTCGCCCCTATTGATTTCATACAATACCCGTTAAATCTCGGGTTATTCTGTGTTTGTGCTCGTTCATTAGGGGCAATAGTAAATAATGTGGATTGTGGGACGGCATATTCAGCATCATCGCTATATGGTTCATTTGTAGTCTGTAATGTTCTTGTTAATGTTTCACCTACACTACGGGCATCTTTAAATCCTTTCTCTATATGTAGGGGTATATCTTGTGTTAGTAAATCTACCACCACCGCCTTCCCACCTCCCGTATCACCTCTCGCCCACCCGTTATAATCATTACCTACTTTTGCGAACCTTTGTCCGTCTATTTTTATTTCGGGGTTTCTATTTTCAAATGAACTTAACGCATCACAAGTAAAATCCGTAAGAGCATCAGTTTCTTCTTCTATAAATGGGTCGTTCCACTGCCCTAATAGATATGCGTTATTAACTACTTGATGCCCGTCTATTTCTTTAAAAATATTAGTATCATAATGGGTTCTTACTCTTCCAGTTCCATCTGTCTTTTTAGAGGGGTTAGACCCGTTGCTCTGCCTTCTCGCATATTTAAATGGTAAGGGACACGAATTTACATTATTATTACATAAGTAATACCCTATCTTCATAAGGGTAAAATTAGATTGTAAATTATCCGTATCATTATTGTATTCGTCCGTAAATTCTATATTAGATGCCCCACTTGCTCCTCGTTGCGATACAATAGCAGTATTTAATGATATGTAATCACCTCTCCGTAATAAGGTAGGTTCTACTCTATTAGTCCATGCTGAATAGTTCTCCGTAGTAGGTGCTTCCACTGAATTCTGTTGTGATGCCTCTATAATAAATGTTTGTTGTGCTTCCATTATTTAGTTATTAATACTATAATATTGCTACAAAAAATATGGATAAAAAAAATCTCGTGCTTTTGAGATTAGTATATACGAAGTTTCATTTCACGAGTTTTTGATTTCAGTTCTTATTCATTTAGAAATTGTTAAATATGACGCCATTTTTAATAACGAGGATGCGTTCAAGACAAGTGAAAATACGCTGATTGATATTTACGGCATTATCACCACCAGCAGTAAATTTACGCCGATATAGAAGTTCTACGGGGGTATTACCCACTTGTATAGTATTACCAGCAGTTCCATTTACCTTTGTAAAACTAAAATTAATACCTAACACATTAGCACTACCCCGTAAGGCAGCATTTTCCCCCGCCCCGAATAAGTTATTAGTGGTAATAAGGTCAGCACAAGAGTTAGTAAATTGTGTCATATTGACATTTAGGGGGGTCATCATACAATCATTAACCTCTTTGTAAAGTTCCTTTGTTGGGACATCTTCATTGTAGTAATTAACATTATTAATACGGACATTAACTAATTGCCCGTCAGTGTCATTACTTAAACTATCTTGTGATGACCCGACTTTTCCACCTATAAGTTGCCCCGCGGTCTGTGTTCCCGATTGTTGCTGATTATGGAGTAGCATATGTTTAACTCTTAAACCCGCATAACCGACATTACGGCGGAAAGTAGTTTGTGCTTCTGCTCCAGGTGCGGATAAAAGGTTATTTACTACGGAGTAATTACCATATACTAATGAAATACCTTTGGATGTTCCTCCCATTTGTCTTAACATATTCATTGTTGGTTCAGTGTAAATAATGTGGTCTGTCAAAAGTTTTACACCCGTAGTATCTATTGTTGGTAATCCTACACCACCTACGCCATTATTACCTACGGAGGTAAGATATTGGTCGCTCTCAAAATCTACCTCTAATACGAGGTAATCATTAAGGAGGAATACTGGGATAGTCCATGGGTATAATTGTGGAAAAAGCATTGATAAACGGATTTGATACTCCGTAGCATTTGCTTGTCCTACTCTAAATTCTGCCTTAATATCATCATTGCCGTTAGATTGTGCGACCCCTAATTTAGCACTTTCAGCGAATTTTAGGGAGTTATATACACCTCTTTCTATAATATAACGACGATTTACGACTTCATCATCTTTAAAATGATTGTAAATACTCATTAAATATCCAGCGTCATTCTGTTCGCATATAATTTTACCCGATGATGTCTTCATTACGGCACGCGAAATCATTGGGAGACATCCTTGATACATACCTAAACGACTTGTAGCATTCGGCATTGTTAGGGGTAATATAAGTGCGGAGGATGTATCTAATACCCCCTCTCTCTTAATATGAAATACCACCCTACTCGTGGTAATAGTTTGTGGGTCATTAACTTCTGTTGCGATACGGCGAATAGCAGTTGGATTTTTAAGATTTTTCTTTTGTAATAAATTGCCTACGATATTGATTTGTTCTTCCATTGTTTCGTATTTTTTATAATATAAAATAAATAGATAAAAAAAATTACATAAATACACTTTTAAAAAGGTTCTTTTGTATAACCTTTTTCTAAAAGGTTCATGATACTTGATTTGCTCCCGATGGATTTGTTTGGAGCATTCTATTACTTAATGTAAAGACATGGACATTATTAGGGGTGCCGTCTGTTAATTCACTACCTACCCGTAATGCGAACATACTATTTTGGAATGATACTGATGCTGAATTACGGAGTCTATCATAATTAATACCGATGCCCGTATATGCCCTACCATCTGCGACATCGTATCCGTGTTTGGATGAGCGGTGTGATTTAGTCCCTTGTGTTGTTGTAGATTGGAGGGTATTAGCAATATTAACGAAATCTTGGAAACAAGACAAAAATTCACGATTTTTCAATGCTTCATAAACCCCGTTAGAAACGGCATCTCTTTCATTTAGAATGTAATCTAATGGGAATTTTACAGAGTCTTTATAAAAGATTAGTTCTTGAACCTTTTTGGAAGCATCAGCATTATTTACAAGTCTATTAGTGGTAAAAGCATTTTGGGCGAAGTTATTTAGATTAGCACTCTTAACCGTAGTAGAAAATACACTGCGGACTTGATTTTGAGCGAATACTAAACTTAACTGATCATTAGATGAAGAAATTACGGAACTAAAAGATGTGTATAATGGATATGCGACTTGGTATTGATTTGAACTGATTGGACTTGCGAGATTTACATAATTAAATGTAATATTAGGGTTAGTAATTTGGTAATAAAAGTCATCGGCGTCTGCTCCGTGTAAAACTTGACTTAAACTATTCATAACTAATTCAATACGCATACCCCCTAATGCTTGTAAATTCCATAAACTTTGTGAGGAGCATAAACCAGTCCGTAATACAAGACTTACGGGTAATGCTTGACTTAAACTCTCTGCTTGACAAGCATCACGACCGAATGCTCCGTAAAGGTTTGAGATATATTTTTTATAATTGTTTAGGGATACTCCCGAAGGCATTGTCGCCGCCGCCATAAACCCGTAATTACGGGTCTCTTCTAATACATCATTAGTAGTCTGTTGTCTAATACGGACTAAATCCCATATACTATTAATACCGATACGACTATCTAAATTAACATCTTCTCCACCGGATAAATCACCAGCGGGAAAGGCATTACCAGCAGTCTTTCTTACCTCTAATTCAAAATTTAAACGGAGGGTTCGTGGGTCTATCATCTTATCCGCTTGTGGAGCAATCTCAAAATTTAAGACGCTATTATTTCTATAAGGGGAGTAAGACGATTGATTGTTTAGGGGATGAACTTTTGCTTTTGATATTCCTACGACATTTACTTTACTCATTGTTGTATATTTTTTATAATATAAAATAATTAGATAAAAAAAATCTCGTGAAATAAAAGTTCGTATATAGATAATTTCAAATCACGAGTTTTTAAGTTGGTTCTTATTCCATTACTTTCGCTCCATTTGGATTAATTAAAATTGTCTTATCATAACATACGAAGTTGTGATGGAGTAAATTCTTTGTATTAGTAGTAAATTGTAATTCCATTCTTAACTCCCCTTGTAAGTCAGCGAGGGAGTAAGTATTAGGGAAGCGTGTTAATGCTCTACCGATAAGCATATCCGTATCTACATTTTGTAAGTCCCTAACCTTAAATCCACATTCTTTAAGTGCTTGAACGGTTTCTCTTACGGATTGTGCCGACCACCATCCAGCAGAAGTTCTTACCCGTTGGAAGTTTGTTAGGGATATAGCACGGGAGGGCGTCTGTAATCCATCTAATTTATATACATATTGCTTTGGTTCTACATTATCATTATTAGGAGTTCTTAAATTATCTTGGTAATATGTGCTTCCATCACTTACATTTTCCCAGAAACTTAATACTGCCTTAACTCTATCTAATTTACAATTAATTAGATTAGAAATTACAAGGGCGTTTGCTGGACTATTTACGGGGTAATCATACCACGATTGACATACCATACCCATACCTTCACCACTACCTATTGCGGACTCGTATTTACTAATCATACCAGCGTCGGGTTTTACAATACCACAAACCATCTCTACATTTGTAAGATTTAATGCGGGGGTCGCATTAGGGTCTTCAATATAAACCATACCCCTACTTACTCCCGCTCCTTGACCGCCATCAGCACTAACATCTACCGCCGCATGGAGTTCTAATACTAAACTTGTCCCACTTACGGATACTTTCTTAATTTGAGCGTCTATCTCGTTTGCTTGTAAGTTGCCCGACCCTGCCCCTAAATAGTTAAATTTAATTGATTGACCCGCGTAAAATGGGAACTCATTAAGGGTAGATTGCCCGGCAGCGACACCCGCCGTAGTATTAACTGCCCCCGTAGTAATTGTAGTATGTGGTCCTACTACTACACCCGCTACGGCAGCGTTATTAAGGACTATATTAGTTCGGTCAGCATCATTCGCACCCCCCGTAAAAGAACCTATATTATAAGACATGGATTGCGAATAACCTACGGATTTAGAGTAATTATCTCTATCTCCATAATATACGGCAGTTGTCTCGCCTTGTGCTCCTTCTGCTCCTTGTGCTCTTACGCATTTTAGGGCGTCGTGTTCTAATTCTACTTGGACTTCTAACGGACAAGCGAAGCAAGGGAATAGATTTGCCTTATCCCCTAATATACCCGATAATGATAGTTTCATAAAGCATTCTATTTCTTGATTATCTTGTGTGGTATGGTCTGCTGGGACATCTGCTCTTTTAGTTAGTGTGTTATTTTGTCTAACTTCGGCACTATCCGCTCCGTAATATAACTTTTTCATTTCTTCCATACTTTCATTTTGAGTATAAGAACCGATTTTCTTACATAATAAATTATAATCCGTAATTTCTTCTAATACAGAACCATCTTTACGGGATACAATACGAACACTACGGACTAAACTTTCACTCGCACATTGAGTATCCATAAACCATGGTGCCCAGTGAGCGACATCCGTTTCACCCGTAGCAGATGAGTCCGCAGTGCCTTTTGTTCCTACGGATAAGAAAAATCTAAAAAATGTTTCCTTTGGGTTTAGTAGCATAAGATTTTCGTTTAGATGAAATCTTAATACATCGGCGTTGGTATA
>WLWF01002808.1_pt1 | contig 12075 bp, 9 predicted proteins | sample 6718331 | NCBI WGS metagenome assembly WLWF01 (sample SAMN12718692, study PRJNA515312) | sponge metagenome | isolation source: marine sponge | host: Mycale hentscheli | place: New Zealand: South Island, Marlborough, Capsize Point | collected 2003-05-01
TCGCAATGCTTTGATAGCTCGTAACCAAAGCATCCGCACAGCACCTACAGAACGATCCATCGTTTTGGCAACTTCGTCGAACGACATGGACTCAACATGTCGAAGCACCAACACATAGCGATAATCGACTGGCAGCTGCGCGAGCGTATTCGTTAGTTCCATCTGGAGTTCATGCTGTGCGAACACACTGCTCGGTGAACGCTCACGGCCCTCGAATATGGCATCCATTCGGGCCGTTGAATGGTCAAGAGAATGGGCGATTGCAGCGACAGAAATCTCACGACGCACATCACGCTTCTGAGTACCAAGATGACGTTCAAAAACTCGATGCAAGTTATTCACTAAAATTTGTCGAATCCAGGCATGAAATTCAGCAATAGTCTCTCCACGAAATTGTGGAAATCCTTGATGTGCTTCAAGGAACGTGTCCTGAACCACATCAGATGCACTTAGTCGTGTCTGCAGTTGACGGCCCATCTGCCCGAGAGCAAGGACCTCAAGGTAATTCGAAAACGACTCCATTAGACGTCCAAGACTTTCGTCTGAGCCATTCTTGGCTTCTGCGAGGTACATTTCTTGTTGCGTCAGCAGATCTCGGCACATAAATATATGTTTTGCCTGTTTTTGATGAATTCGTCGAAGAACACTGGGTTCTCTTACGTATTAAGGCCGAATTTTGTTTCAAATGTCACGTTTTTTTTTGAATTTTAGAAAAACGGCCTAAAAAGGTACCGTTTTAAACTCATTTTCAAGCCCTTCCCTCGCATGCAAAGACCCCTGAGAACCTAGAATCGGAGCAGTCTTTCTGTTCCCACAAACCGTATTTAATTTACATGGTGAATTGACGTATTTGGGCAGCAAATCTGAAAAACCTGGGTCTTTCAGCACGGCATGTGCTGTTTTCATTCAGTTTCTTACTGCAAGGCTAACCAGAACGACTTGGTACATTTCTCCAAAGCTTTTGTTCCCAACCCAATCTTCCCTAATTTTATTGATTCATAGCCAGTCATTGTCACTGCATGTGAGCCCGAACATTGTATGACGTCACATGGTGTAATCATCACCTTTCAATGGAATCCACTTCATGAACCACACCCGTTCCGCAGAACTTTTGGCAGTGATCCTCTTGTTGCTGACAAGTTGTCTTTCCCAACACGGAAGACACGTGGCCCTTGCTGGTGATTGGCCGCAGATTCTCGGTCCACATCGAAGTGGCATCGCCGATCCTGACGAACGACTAGCTGACACATGGCCAGCATCTGGCCCACAAGAAGTCTGGCGTCGTCCTGTTGGCAGTGGGTACGCCGGTGTCACCGTAGTCGACGGAAAAGCCTTCCTTTTTCATCGACTCGATAATCGTGAAATTACTGAAGCACTCGATGCAGCGACCGGAGAGGTCATCTGGAAAACTGATCACCCAACTCGTTTTCGGCCTCAGGTCGGTGGTGGTGACGGTCCTCTGTGCACGCCGACAATTTCCAATAACAGGGTGATCACATTTGGTACACAAGGAATGCTGACATGTCTCAATGCAGAAACAGGCGAAATCATTTGGCAGCACCGCGCCCATGAAGAATTTGATGCGGCTGAAGGGTATTTTGGTTCTGGATCGAGCCCGCTCATAATTGACGACTCTGTTGTCGTAAACATAGGTGGCAGAAACGGCGCAGGCGTGGTTGGGTTCAACTTGGCCACTGGTAATGTTGCCTGGAAGACCACAGATGAACCGTCAAGTTATGCCGCTCCATCGTCAGTCATGCTGAATGAAAAACAACATGCGGTTGTTGTCACACGCTACCAATGCCTTCTCATTAACCCTACTGATGGAACAATTGGGTGGTCTTTTCCTTTTGGCATGCGCGGCCCGACAGTGAATGCCGCTACGCCTCTCACATGGAATACCCCCGACGGCAGCCATCGTCTTTTCGTCACTGCATCGTATGGCATCGGATCGGTTTGCGCAGCGTTCACAAAGACGGAAGTAACTCCTCAATGGGCAGGCACCGACAGCCTTGCCAGCCAATACTGCACACCGATTCTTCGCGATGATCACCTGTACTGTATTGATGGCCGAGACGATGGACCGCCCGGCGCGATGACATGCATTGACGCAACTACAGGAAAGGCAGCCTGGCGCATAGAAAATTTTGGCTACGGCAACCTGCTCGCGGCAGACAATAAATTACTCGCCGTCAAAACCAATGGAGATATCGCTTTACTTGATGTCTCACCTCAAGGCATGTCGGTACGAGCGACAACCCAACCACTCCCGGGCACCATTCGAGCACTCCCGGCACTGGCTCAAGGACGACTCTTTGTCCGCAATGAAGACACTCTCGTCTGCCTTGACATCGGCCGTTAGCTACGCTTCCGTGAGAGCATAAATTCATTGCCTTCCGTGTCAGCACACATCGCAAGATGAGGTGGCTCACCATTTTCTTCACGAGGCTCGTGTGTCAACGTACCGCCCGCTGAAGTTACTTCAGCTGCACCATCGACCACATCAGCCACCTGAAAACTCAGGCCAGTCCATGTACGTTTCCCTTCGCCTCCACTGTGAATGCCAACAGTCGCTCCACAAATATCCAGATCTGTAACAGCAGGATTTTTTCGAGTCACTTGTGCCCCAAAAAGTGTTTCATAGAACAGCACAGCGCGATCCACGTCGGCCGCCCAGATCAAATATTTCACCCGCTCAACATTCATCGCTCTTCTCCTTGGCTTTTATGCCGCCAGATATCCTTCCGAATATTATCTGGCATAAAATACCACGGGATGGCAATTTACCAAGACGACGGTATCTCCGCTTATGCTTAGAACCATGCCACGCCCCATGCGACAACCACGCGAATTCACACGCCTAACCAACAGATATTCTCGTCGGTGATTGACTTACCTAGTATTACATTTCCCCTAGGAGACTTTCGTGAAAACACTTACCCGCCATCTTGCCTTCTCTATTCCCACAAGGATGGGATTCGAGAACATTACTTCGACAGTCGCCGGTCTTGTGACCGAGTCAGGAATTCAGGAAGGGCTCTGCCTTGTAAATGCTATGCACATCACAGCAAGTGTCTTCATCAATGATGACGAAGCCGGCTTGCATAATGATTATAAAAAATGGCTGGAAGAACTCGCCCCGTTTGACGCTAGCCCGGACGTTTACGCTCACAATCGAACTGGCGAAGACAACGCAGACGCGCACATGAAACGACAGATCATGGGGAGGGAAGTTGTTGTTGCTGTAACGAACGGCGCGCTTGACTTTGGCCCTTGGGAACAGATTTTCTATGGTGAATTCGATGGGCGTAGACGAAAGCGCGTGCTTGTAAAAATTATTGGTGACTAGCTATTCATCGTGAAACTCTTATGCCACAACATTCTGCGGCGAACCATCTACAAACCCTTGAATATTTTCTGACGTTGCTGCAATAAGCCGTTGGCGAGCAGCACGACTAGCCCACGCAATATGTGGAGTAATGAGACAGTTCTTTGCCGTCAGCAGTGGATTCGACGCAGGGGGCGGTTCGACAGAAAGTACGTCAAGTCCTGCCCCTGCAATTCTCCCATCATTCAATGCGTTGGCAAGATCGTGTTCATGAATCACACCACCCCGCGATGTGTTGATGAGGTACGCGGTTGATTTCATTGCTGCAAGCCGCTTCGCGTTAACAAGTTCTTGCGTTTCCGACGTGAGCGGACAATGCAAGGAGACAACATCACTTTCACGAAAAACAGTGTCGACGTCAGCATACGTCACACCCTCTGAACTTCTACTATTTTTTCGACGAGCAGCGAGCACGTTCATCCCCAATGCCCGGCCGACAGCAGCAACTGCCTGACCTATCGCACCGTACCCGATAAGTCCAAGCGTCCGGCCATCAAGCTCAACCAATTCACCTCGCCAGAAACAAAAATCGGGACAGGAGGACCAGGCACCACCCCTGACCTCAGCGGCGTGAAGAGCTGTCTGATTAGTTAACTCAAGCAATAACGCGAATACCGCCTGCGCAACGTTGGGCGTACTGTACCCCGGAACATTACAGACAGTGATGCCACGAGTCTGAGCAGCCTCAAGGTCAACCACATTCACTCCCGTCGCAAGGACACAAATCAGCTTGAGATTTGGAAGTTCGGCAAGAATCTTCGCCGACAATGGTGTCTTGTTGGTGAGTACGACATCCGCATTCATTGCCCGTTGCTGAATCTCCTGTACTGTTGAACGTTCGAATACGTCAAGGCTGCCAAACTTCGCAACGGAGTCCCAGGAACAGTCTCCGGGGTTCGTTGTATACCCGTCTAAAACAACAAGATTCATTGCGATATCTTTCCTGATGGAAGAAGAACTTATTCACCACACGCTATAACGTCGCCGGTGGCTGTCGATACTGATTTTCGCTAATTGCCTCACCAATTTGATCAAGTGGCAGGACAACATCTGCAAGCCCAGCATCAATCACCGCTTTGGGCATCCCGTAGACGGTACAACCTTGACGATCCTGTGCAATTACGACGCCGCCGGCCGCTTTCAGGCCGCGACATCCTTCGAGTCCGTCTGAACCCATACCAGTGAGAACCGCAGTTACGACCTTGCCACCATAAACAGGAACAAGAGACTCGAGCAGGCAGTCGAGGGATGGCCGACAACCTTGCCTTGGTGGATCCTCGGTCAGCCGACATGCCACCTCTGAGCCTTTCCTCATTACCGTAAGATGAAATTTACCAGGTGCCAAGTAGGCCGTGCCAGGTTCGACAGACATTCCTGTGGAAGCCAACTTCACTGGAAACGTAACAATCTCGTTCAGGCGCTTTGCTAAAGATCCGGTGAAGGCAGATGGCATGTGCTGCACGATGAAGACAGGCACATCAGGCTTCTCGGGAAGCGATCGCAACACAGTTCGCAGCGCCTGTGGGCCACCTGTTGATGCTCCAATAACAATAACATCTTCTAATTTCCTCATCGCAACCGAGCGTTTTTGAGGACTTCTGTTTTGAGGAGAACTATATCGTGGCTCACCTTCGGACCGGGCAAGCAGAATCGCTTTGATCCGCTCGGCAAGGGCGTTACAGAGACCGTGCCTCGCTGCTTTTGCGTCCTCCATGCCTGACGGTTTCAAGATACAGTCCATAGCACCATTGAGTAAGGCATCGACTGTAGCAGGAGCCCCTTCGGCAGTCACACTACTCACCATCAAGACAATTGTCTCTAAGGACCGCTGATTTATTTCACGCAATACACCGAGACCATCGAGCTTGGGCATTTGTACGTCGAGCGTGACGAGATCAGGTTGCAGTCGTTCAATTTTCTCAAGTGCCTCAACTCCGTCACAGGCACAATCAATCACCTCGACTCCGTTAACTTCACCGAGCGCGCGCATAAGCATCTGGCGATAGAGAGACGAGTCATCGACTACCAGAGCACGTAAAGGATTTTTGAATTTCACCAATTCACCCACTCCACCAACGCCCTGTTCACATCCGCTCACCCAACAAGTAATTGCCCCATTAGACCGCCAAACCCGAGTATTCTCGGTCCGTTCACAACGACTATAACGGACAGAAGCCTACGAGAGCCGCCTTTTCCTTTCCCGAATTTGCTCGCAACCCGTTTCCCGACTATATCCTGTTTATCGGGATCGCGCACACGAGGAGTGCCAAAATGGGCTCCCACACGCCCAGAGAGTCACATGAGCATCACACCTCCAACACAACCGCAGGCCCCGCATCAAACCATTCATGGTAGTCAACCAAATTCTACCTCCCCTCAGTTTGTTGGATTTCGACTAGCGAATCAGAATTACATTTTCCGAATCGAATCGATCCAAGAAATTGTGATGCCCTCACGAGTCGCAAAGATACCTGAAGTACCTGCGTACGTGGACGGTGTTAGCAATCTCCGGGGAATGATTATCCCAATCATAAACTTGCGTTCGCTCTTCAATCTCAAGCGTAGACCCCATGACAACGAGACACGAACCATTGTTGTCAATGTTGGCAGTCGCACCATTGGCTGCACCGTTGACTCTGTTCTTCGTGTTATGCGAGTTCCTGCAGATACTATTCAACCTGCTCCGGACTCGGTAAACGGAACCGGCCGTCGATTTATTGAAGGCTTCACTCGAGTGGAAGATGACCTTTTCATTCTCCTTGATGCCAGTCAACTACTTGAACCCGCCAACCTCGAACAGGTGCATCAAGCGAGCATCCAGTTTGAAAAAAATGGATAAACACTATTCACCCAGAACAATTTCCAACCAGCAATTCAATCTGGAACATATATCTGGAACTAAGCAACTGGATGCGGGGCAGGCACTGCACCAATACAACTCGTGTCACGAAGAGTCCAGAACATCATGACGATCGACTTCGACAGCTGCGTGCATTCAAGGAACTTTTACCCTCCGCAAGAACGTAGTATGCCAGTCACCTCAGAAACATTAGACTAACAATGAGGAACCTATAACGGAGTCAGGTTGACACCAATGGATTTGACAAAACTGACACCAGAAGAGTTCGAACGATTTCGTGCGTTCATTTATGGCGAAACCGGCATACGGCTGGCCGAAGGAAAGATCACTCTTCTTTCAAATAGAATTCGTCGTCGGCTTCGTCAACTCGACATAGGATCATTCGAAGATTACTACAATCTCCTCACCCAGAAAAAACTGCCGGGGGAGCTTGAGCATTTTATTGATGCTGTTACCACGAATGAAACGCATTTCTTTCGAACCGGAGGGCACTTCGAATGGTTTACCGAATCCTTCCTCCCCACAATCCGTACCCAAGCCGCAGAAAAGAAACGCTCCAAGTCGCTGCGAATCTGGTCAGCAGCCTGTAGTTCCGGAGAAGAACTTTACACGCTGGCCATTTGCCTTGATGAAGCTCGCCACAATTTTGCAGGCTGGGACATATCCCTCGTCGGTAGTGATATCAGCGAAACAATGATTGCGGCTGCACGAAAGGGCATATTCCCAAATCGTTCACTCGACCAAACATCAGACGAACGACGATCGCGATATTTCTCACAACTTCCAGACAAAACCGGATGGACAATTCGCCCTCGGCTGATCACTATGTGCGAATTTCAACGGCACAATCTACTCGCCTTAATGCCTGGTGAAAAATTTGACTGCATTTTCATTCGGAATGTATTCATCTATTTCGACCGTGAATCAAAACAGGTTGCTGTGCAAAATCTGATTCACTCACTGGCACCGGGAGGTGCTCTTGTAGTTGGACCCGCTGACGGCATCTACGACCTCCTTGGCGACCTCAATAAAAAGACAATTTTCCTGTACGAAAAACCCTACTAGCAGCAGTTCGCACTCGAGAAGACACCCCGCGAACACCATCAATCATGAATGAACATTCCTTTCCTGACGATCTGCCAACTGACGAGATGGGCGACTACTTGCGGCTCTATCTCGACGAAACAAATGAACAACTCGATAGTCTGGTGGAAATCTTCCTGCAACTGGAGAATCAGGCACCTACTCCAGAAGAACTCAATGAGGCATTTCGACTTATTCACTCAATTAAAGGTTCTTCTGCACTTCTCGGGCTGGACCGAATCACGTCACTTACACACCATCTCGAAACACACTTCGAGAAACTTCGGTCGGGCAAACAGGAATTGAATACTCCCACTATTGATGTCGTACTACGTTGCATTGATTTTCTTCGTGAAAGCAATCAGCACTTGCAAGACGGCGAACCGCTCAGTACCGCTGGAGACCTTTTGGATCAGGTCAAATCGCTTGGGCAGATCACTCCAGCGTCAAACACCCCAAAAACACAACAACCAGGGCACCTACTGCAATCAACCGAACAGCGGGAAAATGACAGCTCTGCCCAAGTACAGCCGCCACAACATTCTGCTCAAGAACCGGAAGAGTCGTGGTGGAGCATCTCTATCTCTGTAGAACCTGGCATTCCTTCATCAGCACATGAAGCTTTAAAAGTCTGCCAGAGTTTGGCAGCCCTCGGCGAGCTCATAGATAGCCAGCCGTCCCAAGCGTCTTTTGAAACCGTGCCTGACTTCACTCAATTTGTACTTCTCCTCAAAACATTTGCTCCAGAGGCGGAAATCGCCCAAACGATTCAGGCAAACAACTTCACAGAATTTTCTATAACACATGTTTCAGCAGGCGCAGCATTACCCCCGGCTGAACCACGGACGTCAAACGTTCCTGCCCAGCAAGCCAACCACAAGGAAGACCCGCAGGAGCCTGCCAAAACTCCAGCACTCGCTAAAACCGTGCGTGTTGACGTTGACCGACTCGACGTGCTCTTGAACCTCACGGGTGAATTGGTGGTCAACCGGGCGCGACTTACACAACTTGCCGAGAACGTTGCGCCCGCTTTCCACAAGCTTGGCTTAAGTGCCCATACGACAAACCTTCTCGAGGCCTTTCGGAAACTCACCACACGGCTCGCCGGACAATACGGCGAAAAGGCGCATCTTGAGCTACAAGACCTGAATGACCAAATCGACACCGTTGAAAACCAACTCCAGGACTGGGAACATAATCGCCAAAGCTTTGCTGAATTAAGTACCGCAATTGATCAACTAACCCGTGTTTCAAATAGTCTCCAGCGGGGTGTGCTCAACACACGAATGGTACCCGTGGGCCCACTGTTTAATCGGTTTAAACGCTCGATACGAGACATTACCCAGGAACTCAGCAAGCAGGTAAACCTGGTAATCGATGGTGAAAAAACAGAACTTGATAAAAGGATGATCGATGAAATAGGAGATCCCCTTAACCACCTTATTCGCAACTGCGTTGACCACGGTATCGAGTCGGCAGATATAAGAATACAAAGCGGGAAACCTGAAATCGCTACAGTCTCACTTGCTGCCTCTCATCGTGGCAACAACGTTTTCATCATTGTAGAGGATGATGGTAGAGGTATCGATATCAACCGTGTGAAACAGACCGCAGTTGTACGGGGAATTATTTCTCAAAGTTCAGCGGATCAACTTACTGAAGACGAAGTTGCCGAACTCATCTTCCAGCCGGGGTTTAGCACGGCTTCAGAAATTTCTGACATTTCTGGGCGTGGCGTTGGCATGGATATTGTCAGAACGAAAATTGCCCAACTGAATGGAACTGTTGAGGTGTCATCAAAGTACGGCGTTGGCACAAAATTTATTATTCGTTTACCCCTTACCCTCACAATCACTCGCTGCATGCTTTTCCGGCTCTCGCACGGCGTCCTTGCTGTACCCATCGAGAATGTTCGGGAAATTGTCTCTGTCTCTGGCTATCAGAGTACCACTGCCAACGGCCGCAAGATGTGTGATGTCCGTGGCGAGTTCCTTCCTCTCGTTTCAATCGATGATCTCTTTGATTTCCATGCAATTACAGGTGGTGGCAGTAAAGATTCACAAAAGCAGGCTTTGAACACAGAGGATCATGTCGTCATTTTACATGCCGCAAACAAATCGCTGGGACTTCGTGTTGACGGCCTACTCGGAGGTCAAGATATTGTCGTTAAATCGCTTGATGAAAACTTCACGCACATCAAGGGACTTGGTGGTGCCAGCATTCTAGGAGATGGGTCCGTATGCCTTCTTCTTGATGCTGCTACATGTATCGAGCTTGCAGCTATTGGATCCGATGAAAACACAAAAGAAATCGCTGCTGAGTAATTACCCGTGCGGGTGACCACCATGAAACACATTCGTCTGGTGGCAATTTCTAACTCTACTTTGCCCAACAAACAGGGTGGCTGTTTGGAACCAGGGTGTGTGTCCTGCCAAAACCCACTCTTTAATCCGGCATTTTCAACCCAAACCTGATTTTCTCTGCACCGAAAAGAACATTCTGAATCTCCGCGTAATGTTCCAGCCATGAGTACATATATGTAGATATATAAGGTCGATGAGACCTTTGACAGTACAAAAAATGAGAAAAATCCTCCGCCGCTAGACTGCCTCCGCCGCTAGACTGATCGTGTCGAAAAGATTCCAAGTCAAACAATGACTTGTTCAGTGACACAGCCTTCTGGACAAAAGTTGATAGCTGATGCCCCCATGTGGCGGTAGAATTGAAAAAGAGTGATTGTGAGCAGCTCCTCCAACAACGTTGCCTCAGTGCAACCGAAGACCTTTTTCCACGATGCAGTTGGAATGGGACAGATTGCGGTCGCGTCACACTCGGGCACTCTTCGTACTTTAGTCGGCTCGTGCGTCAGTGTCGCTTTGTGCGACCCAAGGCTTCACCTCGCTGGCCTTGCCCACATTCTTCTCCCTGAGTCACACGGGCCAACAGAGGAACCAGGCAGGTTTGCAGACACGGCAATTACTGAACTTCTGCGTCAACTCAACGAACTACTACAAGACGAACCTGCTCATTGGACAGCAAAAATTGCTGGTGGAGCTGCAATGTTTCCCGGTCATGACAGCATGACTATTGGCAGTCAGAACGTCACAGCTGTAGAAAGTTCTCTACGTGAGAACAGCATTCCTGTTGTGGTGAAGGCCTGTGGTGGGGAGCAAGGTCGCAGAGTCGCAATTGATGTGGCAACTGGGTCCATGAAGGTCGAGTTCACTGGTAATCCAAAACAGCATACCTAAAGAGAAATTCAGCACCTCGTCAGTGCGTGCACGGCATCTCTTGAGATGTCACTGAATGCTTTATGCATCCTCAAACCAAGGTAGACGGGCACTCGAAGTAATTTCTGCATCAAGATCTTCCATTTCCTTCCGAAGTTTTGCCACAACTTCAGGAAATTTTTCAGCAAGATTTTCTTTTTCACCAAGGTCCTCTTCGAGATTGAAAAGAAGAATCTCAGGCTCTTTTGGCTTTGCCGAATTTTTGTTCTGCCTTGGCGATTTCACAAGTAACTTCCATGGGCCTTGCCGAATCCCTTCGAGTACTCCATGAGACGAATAGTAAAGAAATTCTTTCCGTGGATTGCCCTCCTTCTTTCCTTCCCATAACGCCGACATGTCGAGGCCATCAATGCGATGCTGCGATGGCAATGCGCCCCCGATTAACGCTGCAAATGTGGGCAGCACATCAATTGTTCCCGTCAACTCATGACACACTGAACCAGCCGGAACACCTGGACCACGTAAAACACATGGCACCCTTTGCCCACCCTCAAATGTTGTTCCTTTTCCATCCCGGAGAGGGCCAGCCGTTCCGCCATGATGTTTAAACCGAAGCCAGGGACCGTTGTCTGTCGTGTACAGGACATATGTATTTTCGGCCAACTTTAAATCATCGAGCCTCTTGAGTAACCGTCCAACTTCTGAATCAATGTGCTCGATCGTATTAATATATGCGTACAAAGGATCGGGGTTTCGTACATCATCCGGCACATAGAGTGGAATGTGGGGCATCGAGTGGGGGAGATAAACAAAAAATGGCTTCGATTTGTTTTTTGTGATGAAATCGATCGCCTTCTGGGTATATCGACGCGTGACTGTTCGTTGATCGACGGGTAGTTCAACAATCTCTTCGTTTTCAATGAGAGGCGTCTTCCATTTTGTCAGCGTTGACTCAGGATCAGCCCACAATTCATCCATACCATCGGGACCGCCTTTGGGCTTCCCTTTGTTATCAGGATAGTTCATGTCATTCGAATACGGGATTCCAAAATACGTATCAAAACCATGAGCCCGCGGCAGAACGTCGGGCTGATATCCAAGGTGCCATTTCCCAAAGCAGGCCGTCGCATAACCCTGACCTTTGAGATGATCAGCAATTGTATGCTCGCTTGGATTAAGTCCTTTTTTGGATGTTGGAAAAAGCACGTGCTGGTGCATACCAACGCGTTTCGGGTAGCAACCAGTCATCAACGCTGCCCGCGAGGGTGTACATACCGGTGAAGCCACCATAAAGTTCGTAAATTTTCGACCCTCTTTTGCAAGGCGGTCGATATGGGGTGTGTTGATTGTCTGTGAACCGAAACAACTCAGATCACCATATCCCTGATCATCAGCAAAAATAATAATGACATTAGGCTGAGCAGCATCTACGTGAGGAAAGCAAGCGAGCACACTAAAAGTAAATATCCAACACATTTGAAGATATCGATGTGTCATTTGGTTTCCTTCTTTAT
>WLWF01002809.1_pt1 | contig 12073 bp, 12 predicted proteins | sample 6718331 | NCBI WGS metagenome assembly WLWF01 (sample SAMN12718692, study PRJNA515312) | sponge metagenome | isolation source: marine sponge | host: Mycale hentscheli | place: New Zealand: South Island, Marlborough, Capsize Point | collected 2003-05-01
ATCGTTGGGGTAGTATTGGTTGGCCAGATCGTGGAGTTCTTCTAAGCACTCTTCTTCTGATCTGGCTTCTGATCGCGACAGGTGTTGAATACTTTTACGCTCCCGCCAGTCGAGGCAGAAAAGCTGTCTACCTCACACTTGCGAGTGGAGGCTTTCTTGTCTTGGCAATGATTGGAGTCCTCACCACCTCGCATGGGCAAACGGATGATGATTCATCTTCGATTAAGGAGGTTGGGCGAACAGCTACACCGCGGATCGAATGGCTCATTGCAACGGAGGACATTCGATGAAGTTGTTAATGATTGGTTGCAGTCACCATGACGCTGCTGTTGAGTTTCGAGAAAAGATATCTTTCACTAGTGACCAGGTTGGTCAGGCAGTGAATGCTTTTCGTCAACGTTTCCCTTCATCGGAAATCGTACTGATCAGTACTTGCAATCGCGTTGAACTTTATGCGACTGCGGGAAACGACAGCGAACTTGATCGGGATGACGTCGCTTCATTTCTGGCAGATCAGCATCAGTTGAATGCTGATGAAATTGTGGACCAGATGATTTATCGAGCTGGAGCTGATGCGGTTGAGCATCTTTTTACAGTCGCTTCGAGTCTCGATAGCATGGTCGTGGGAGAAGCGCAAATTCTGTCTCAGGTCAAACAAGCCTATGACGTCGCCTGTAATTCTGGATCAGCAGGGCCTCTCACGCACTCAGTATTTCAGGCAGCTAACCGAGCAGCGAAACGTGTGCAGCAGTAAACATCCATTCATCGACGGCGAGTCAGTGTGCCCAGCGTCGCTGTAGGCGAAGTTGCAACCGAGGTTTTCGACACGCTTCACAACAAGCGAGTCGTGCTCTGCGGTGCTGGTGAAATGGGTGAAGAAACCTTGCGTTATCTGAAACAGGGTGGCGCCAGCGATATTTGCATCATCAATCGAAGTTACGATCGTGCAGTGGCGCTTGCCAATACATTCAACGCAGAGTCGGCGTTGTGGGATGATCTGCAGGAACAGGTCGTCGGTGCTGATCTATTGATTGGTACGACCTCCGCAACCGAACCCATTTTGAACGAAACGAATTTCCTACCACTACATGCCAAACGCAAGAATCGGCTGTTGCTGATTCTCGACTTGGCAGTTCCCCGGGATTTTGAACCATCAATCGGTGAATTATCGAATGTCTATTTGTACGGTATCGATGATTTGCAGTCAGCCTGTGACCGAAATCGCCGTGAACGTCAGAAAGAATGGCCCAAAGCCAAACAAGTGATCTCCGAAGAAACGCAGCGTTTCATGCAGGCGTTCAATCACAAGGCAACCGGTCCGGTCATTCAAAGGCTACGCGAGCAAGCGCAGGATCTCAAGAAAGACGAACTGAATCGATTGATCAACAAACTCCGGTTGGAAGACCTTGATCCCTCAGCCCATAAAGAAATCGAAAGGTCATTTGACCGGCTGATCAACAAGCTCTTGCACCCACCGTTGGCGTCTCTACGTGATGACGCAGCAGAAGGTCATCGTCGCGGTTTGCTTGAAGCACTGCGTCATCTCTTCAACTTAGGCGAGTGATTGGCTTAGAGTCCTGATGAGTTCTTTGAACAATCAGGGCCCTTAGACGTCGAGAACAGACAGCGAGTAGCAACAAACGCACCCTGTCGGAACTCTTTGGGCGAAGAAAACGCCGCACGCAGACCTAATCACTGGAATGTTCACTCATTCCAATCTTCATCATCATCTGCCTGCTCTTCCCATACTTCTTCTTCTTCGTCGTCGTCGAACTCTTCATCGCCGGCTTCATCATCGACTTCTTCCCATCCGCCGTCGTCATCATCTTCATCTAGATCGTCGTCAGCGGAGTCATCACCGTCACGATCATTGTCGTCGAGCTCGTCCTCGTCTTCATCAAGCTCGTCTTCATCAAGCTCGTCCTCTTCTTCATCGAGACTATCGTCGGAGTCTAAATCATCTTCGGACTCTTCATCATCCCAATCTTGATCATCCCAGTCATCGTCATCATCGTCGTCATCGTCGTCGTCGTCGTAATATCCATTCTCCTCGTCTTCAATGACTGCTTGAGCATCATCGATGATCGATTTGGGATCAGACTGCTCGATCGTCGATGCAGTGGGGACAACGACAGCGTGATCTGACTCTGAAATAGTTGGAACGACTGTGGTACTCACAACGAGCTCCTTCTTTGATGTCGATAAGTCATCTGGGTTTGAATCTTCGGGTTGGGGATCATCCTGCAAGGCTTGCCACTGAATTGCTGGCAATGCATCGATGTTCGAAAGTCCGAACAGGTGTAAAAAACGTTTGGTAGTTCCGTAAAGGTAGGGGCGTCCTAACTCCTCGCTACGACCGACAATTCGAACTAAGTCCCGCTCCATCGTTTGACGCAATAACTCACCACAACCCACCCCCCGAACTGCCTCGACATCTGCTCTGGATACAGGTTGACGATAGGCAACTACAGCAAGGGTTTCCATCATGGGTGTCGATAATCGTATGGGCGCCGGCAAGTGCCCCAATCGTGCGAGCCATGGTGACAGTGCCGACCTTGTCATCAGGCGGTATCCACCAGCAACCTGCTCCACACGAATCGCACGCCCATATTCTTCAAAAGTTATGTTCAACTGGCGAATTAGTGTACGAGCCTCAGTAGCGTCCGCCAAGTGAGCCATCTGACATAGTTTTCGGAGGCTCAGGGGTGTTTTTGCTAACAGCAAGACAGCCTCCAATCGCATCCGGGAAAGTCTGGGGTCACTTACCTCCTGAGTGGGCTGTGACTGACCTGACAGAAAAGGAGTATCGGTCGGATTTGCCGTTTGGGTTACTCTATAAGGCCTCCAGGGCAAGATTCTCCCCAAGGCAGAAGCGGCCGAAATCGAACCAGCAGGCCTAGGCGATGCAATCAAGTTGCGTGATTCACCTGAGTTCCAGCAATCAGTAGGGGTTCTCGAACGCATCATTGCTTACAGTAGACTGACGAGTACTTTCTCCATTCATTACCCGAAGATGCCCCAACAAAGCTCCTGTGTCCACCTCGGTTTCAACATCTGCTCAGTCTGGAACGTCATCAGCGAAGAGAAACCGCGTGATCCGAATCTGGGTCTCGGTCTCGGCAGCGATCATTATTTGTGTTGTTCTGGGGCTTGTCATCCGAACTCAAGGGTTTGTACGCGGCAGCGAATTCGCACCAAGCCACTTTGTACGAAGAAGTTTCAGTTTCTACGAAATTCCTCTGGTTCATTGGCAAATCACGCCAATCCGTCGAAGCGATGACACCCCACCTACAGCCACCTACGTCAAAACAACGCACTTGAGAAAGCTCCCCAAGGGACCTGCGAGCAACTGGCATCTGATTTCCCTTACGCGTGGCCTCTCAGGAACAACCAATGCGGACGCGAATTTCCTGCTCGCAGAACTTGAATTTGGCAATGGAGGTAAAAATTCTCCGTACTGGATTGATTGGAGCAAGCAGAACCCAAAACACGCCGGAATTCTTTGGCCGACCATCCAACGATTAGCCGAGCGAGAGCTTTACGTATTCATACCTCTAGTTTTCGCTACTGCTGATTCTGGTGGTAAGAGCCCGAAAGAACTACAGAGGGCCATCGATGAGCAATTGGCAGAAGAATACGTCAGCTTGATCAAGGATATGCGAGAAGCTGGAAAACTGACGATCGCGGCTACATTGCTCAGCGAGGCCTTAGCTGATTACCCGAATCATCCTAATCTCAAGCATCTCGCAGAAAATGAATGAGTCGAAACGTGTCGCAGATGCGAGTGATATGAGAGGAAAAATGGCGTGATGAAGGTCTATCTCGACAATAACGCCACGACTGCGATTGATACGCGCGTTGCGAACGTCATGTTAGCTCAATTCTTGGACGGGCCAACCAATGCGTCCAGCCAACACGCCTTCGGTAGGCGTTCACGCTCCCACTTGGATGCTGCCATTGAAACCATTGGCTCCTATCTGGGAACCAGACTGGATCAGCCCAACGGTGCCAGGTTGATCATTACCAGTGGTGGCACAGAATCAAATCACCAAGCACTGACAGGATTGGGTGATCATGGACCGCTTGTACTGAGCCGAATTGAGCACCCCAGCGTCTTGGCTACTGCAAAATGGCTCGAAAGACGTGGACGCCCCCTACGATGGCTTGAGGTCGACCAGGATGGCTTGGTTCGGTTGGATCAACTTGAGGCAATGATCTCAACGGATGACCATAATATCGCTCTCGTTTCACTCATGGCCGCAAACAATGAGACAGGAGTCATTCAGCCCATCAGCGAAGCTGCTGAACTCTGTCGAAAGGCTGGTATCCTGCTGCACGTGGACGCGACCCAGACCATCGGAAAACTGCCACTGAATTTGGAAAATTCCGGTATCTCAGCCCTAACGTTTACTGCTCACAAATTTCATGGTCCTGCCGGCGTCGGTGGCCTATGGCTGGCGCCGGAAGTGAATGTAGAACCCGTTTTTCATGGTGGCGAACAGCAGCTGGAAACTCGGCCTGGCACTGAACCTGTCGCATTGGTCGTCGGAATGGCAGAAGCTCTAAAACTGGCGGTGACTGAAATGACGCAGTCCGCCAAACACTGTGAAGCGCTGCGTGATTGTCTCGAAAATGGGCTCCTTGAACGCCATCCCGAGTTGGTCGTACAAGGCAAAATTCATGATCGTTTACCAGGAACCAGCTCGATTTCCTTTTTGGAAACGGATCGACAGTCGATGCTGATGGCGCTCGACATGGCGGGTATCGCCTGTAGCAGTGGCTCCGCCTGCAGCAGCGGGAGCAGCCCTCCCAGCCATGTCCTAACGGCCATGAACCGCCCTGAAAATGAGATCGAGTCGACTCTTCGCTTTGGTGTCTCTAAGTTTTCCACTATTGAAGAAATAAATAATTCAATTGACTCTATATCATTGTCTTATAACAAGTTACGAAAAAAAACTTGTGTGGATAACTAGCATTATTTTACTCGCTTTTCGCTCGCAAGCTCGTAAAATGGTGAAATCGTTTCTCGAAAGACGATCCCACCTACCAGCCTCTGACGGCCATTCATGTCGACTGCGACTAGCCCTGCCAATCAGGTTCACTCATTTCCTCTCGAGCGACCAATCGCCAGAGTACGGAAACGTGCTACGCCGATTCAGGGAGGTAGTTTGCCCTATTTCATCGCCGGTGAAGAAAATCGGATGGTGCATTTTGTTGCATGCTCCGAAACCTCAATCTTTGATTTGGGGAATCCCCTGCTGCTAATTGGCCCCAGTGGCAGCGGAAAAACAGCGATTGCTCTCCATCTTGCGGCAAGAGAGTCAAGCCGATCACAAACGGGCGAGCCGATGCCGGTGCTGTACTACCCCGCGATTGACTTTGCCAGGCTTTACGCAGAAGCAGTGGGTGCTGATGATCTGCCACCACTTCGCCAAGAAATCAACGAAGCACCGATTCTGGTAATCGATGATCTCCATCTGATGAATGATAAATTAGCAGCCCAAGATGAATTGGCCGCGAGAATCGAAGAGCGTGTGATCCGCGGACTACCAACCTTATTGACGTGTAAACGCCTCCCCTCTGAAATTAGGGGCATGCGTCCACTTTTGGTCAGTCGGGTCCTGCCTGGGCTCACAGTTCCACTGGAAATGCCTGCAACAGCTGCCAGATCCCAGTTACTCAGGGAATTAGCCGTTCACCTGAATTTGGACATCGATGCAAAACTGTTCGATTTGCTTGATCGTAAACTGGAATCCCACCTGCCAACCCGAGCTCTTGAAGCCGCTCTAAAACAAGTCTCGCTGTGGTGCCGAATGCATGACGCTGAACCCACCGAAGATGCAATCATCTCGGCTGTTGCGGTGGTGGGTGAGCGAGAAGAGGTGTCGCTAGCGGCAATCGGAACAACGGTGGCCCGATATTTTAGACTTAAAGTGGCCGATATCCGTAGCAGTTCTCGCAGACAGAATCTTGTCCGAGCTCGATCGCTCGCTATGTTCATCGCGAGACAGATGACGTCCAAGAGCATGCATCAAATTGGGGAATACTTTGGTGGACGTGACCACACGACCGTTCTACACGCAATCCGTAAAACCGAACTACTGCTCGAATCTGACTCTGAACTGCAGCGTGCAGCAGAGGAAGTTAGAGAAAAATTTAACGATGCCTGACTTTTTGATCTGTGGAAAACATGTTGGTCCTCTGTCATCAAACCGTCTGTTTTCGAATCTTTGATAGCATCTATGAAACATCCCTCTGTTCCAAATTGTTCAAAACCAAGGCCAATTTTGACAGAATCCAAACAGTCAGCCAACTTGTTTTCCACAGAGTCTCGTCTTTCATAAACCAATACTCTGTCTGACTTTAGAAGTGAAATTAATTAGATCTCAACCGTTCGCAGCGGAAGATTACGATTAAGACGATAGATAAAATTAACTTATAGAGAAAGCAAGAGCTGGTTAGCCAATTATGAACTTGGCTTGTCCCCATGCAAGAGAAGCAGCAACGGGGTACAACATGCAAATCTGTTTGATAGAGAACTTCCACGGTATCGGTTTGCATTTCCATGAAGATCACCTGCCAACGAGAATCATTAACGAACGCGTTTGCACTTGCGGCTAGCATTGCACCAGCACGATCGCCTAAAGAGATCCTGCAAAATGTGAAAGTAACTGCCGCGGGAGGGAAAATCACATTGACGGCGACTGACATGGAAGTCGGGATTCGCTTGGACCTGGAAGAGGGTATCACGGTCGAAACGGAAGGCACGGCGTTGCTTCCTGTTCAGCGGACCATGGCCATCTTACGAGAGAACAACGATGAGGTGCTGGAATTTGAGACAGATGAGGCAGGGATCCGTGTCAAAGGAAAACGTAGTAAGTTCAAACTGCCTGGTAACAATCCAGATGAATTCCCTGTAGTTGCTGGTTTCGACGAGGACAAGTATCACGTTTTGCCAACGCGGTTGTTCCGCGAGATGGTAAAACGTACGGTCTTTGCCACAGATTCGGATAGCAGTCGGTTTGCATTGGGTGGTGTTCTTCTCGAAATGGAAGAGTCACGGGTCACGGCCGTTGGCACTGATGGACGACGATTGGCTCGCATGGAAGGAACAGGAGAGTCAGTCGGAGGTCATCAGACAACTGGGGCTAGCACGATTGTTCCTACTCGAGCGATACAATTAATTGAACGGGCTTTGAACGACAAAGATGAGACAGTTGACGTAGCGGCAAGAAATAATGACTTGATGGTTCGTACACCTCAAGCAGTTATTTATTCCCGTTTGGTGGAGGGTCGTTATCCCAATTGGCGACAGGTTTTTCCCACACGAGAGAACGCAGTCCAACTGGACGTCACCGTGGGACCACTTTTTGCTGCTTTACGGCAGGCAGCCATTGTGACGGACCATGAAAGTCGTGGAATCGATTTTACTTTTGCGGAAGGAACTTTAAAAATGGAAGCCAGCACGGCGGAAATTGGAGAGTCGCAGATTGAAATACCGATTGCGTACGACGGTGAGTTGATCACGATGACAATGGATCATCGTTATCTGGCTGATTTCTGCAAAGTCCTTGATAACGAAGTGAGTTTTATCATGGAAATAGAATCAGGGGCTGCACCAGCATTGCTGACGACTGATGATGGTTACGGTTACGTGATCATGCCGATGGCACGAGACCGCTAGATCGGCCACACAGCGGTTTGAATGCCGATTGTGACTCATCTTGTCCAAAAGCGTTTGTCGCCTCAGGTAGCCTCATATAGTGGGCATCTAGTGGATATTTTCGTGAAGAGCACGAAAAAAGCGGCGAATGTTGATTCGCCGCTTAAGAAATCTTTTGAGGTTGGCCAGGAATCAGCTTTCGCTGTCAGCCTCTGCCTCATCACCTTCTGCAACACCAGCACTGACTGGTTCGGCAGCGTCTGCTAGCCCACGATTTTCACCGTTGAATTCGAGTCGGATAATTTTGACTCGTTTTCCATCGGCGTCCAGCATCTTGCCATCTTCATTGTTGGTGACATCTTTGGATTCGACCCGATCAGCATCGGAGTTTTCCAGAATACCGGTGACGATAATGGTGTCTTTACCCTCAAAAGCACCACGTAACAGCTCTTCACTCAGTGGATCTTCAATTCGCTGTTCCAACGCTCTGCGGAGTGGGCGAGCACCATAATCGAGATTGCTTCCCTTCGTGACCAGGAACTCTTTGGCTTCATCGGTCAGCTCGATTGACAATCCGCGATCCAGTAATCGTTCACGTACCTTCGCAAGTTCGTAGTCGATCACGTTCTTGAGGTCATCCTTAGTGAGATGGCGGAAGATGATGGTGTCATCAAGTCGGTTGAGGAATTCCGGACGGAATACTCGTTCGATTTGGTCCATCACACGCTGCTTCATGGAATCGTAACTGGCATCACCATCTGGTTTTTGAAAGCCAAATGCTGATTCATTCTTGATCGCTTCAGCACCGGCGTTGGTTGTCATGATCAGGATGGTGTTGCGGAAGTCGACGTTCCTACCAAACGAATCAGTCAGCCGTCCTTCTTCCATCACTTGCAGCATCATGTTGAAGACATCGGGATGTGCTTTCTCGATCTCATCGAACAGAACAACTGCATAGGGACGCCGACGGATTTTCTCGGTCAGTTGGCCACCCTCTTCGTAACCGACGAATCCGGGAGGTGCGCCAATCAAGCGGCTGACATTGTGCTTTTCCATGTACTCACTCATGTCGATATGAACCAGCGCATCGGAGTCACCGAACATGTATTCGGCCAGTGCTTTCGCGAGCAGAGTTTTACCAACACCGGTGGGACCGGCAAAAATGAATGAACCAGTAGGTCTCCGAGGATCTTTCAAACCACTGCGGCTTCTTCGGACGGCCTTAGAGACAGCAGTCACAGCGGCATCCTGACTGACCACACGTTTGTGAAGTTCTTCTTCCATTTGCATCAAACGCAGGCTGTCTTCGGTAGACAATCGCGTCAATGGAATCCCAGTCATTTTGCTGACGACTTCAGCGATGATTTCTTCATCAACGACTCCATCAGTCTGTTGGCTTTTATCGCGCCATTCCTGCGTGATCTGATCCTTCTTCTTTCGCAGCTTTTCGGCTTGATCCCTCAGATTGGCAGCTTTCTCGAAGTCCTGGTTCGCGACAGCATCCTCTTTTTCCTTGTTCAGTTTCTCGACTTCCTCGTCGATCTCCTTCAAATCTGGTGGACGTGTCATGGTTCGCAGACGAACTCTAGCGCCGGCTTCATCAATGACGTCGATAGCTTTATCCGGAAGGCATCGGGCTGTGATGTATCTTTCGCTCATTTCAACGGCGGCAACGACGGCATCGTCAGTGAATTGGACACGATGATGCTCTTCATATCGTCCTCGTAGACCTTTGAGGATTTCAATGGTCTCATCTTTTGCGGTCGGTTCTACGATGATCTCCTGAAAACGACGAGCCAGAGCATTGTCTTTTTCGATGTATTTTCGATACTCATCCAGGGTGGTGGCACCGATGCACTGAATTTCACCACGGGCAAGAGCTGGCTTCAGTACGTTGGCAGCATCAATTGCACCTTCTGCTCCGCCAGCTCCAACGAGCGTGTGAAGTTCGTCGATGAAGAGAATCGTGTTCTCGCAGGTAACGGCACAATTGAAGGCGCTAAAGCCGCAGGCTTAAAAAACGTTCGCATCATCGATTCAGAAGGCGATGAAATCATCGCTGTACGTCGCACAGGTCTTTCAGAAGAGCAAAAGGTTGGTCTAGCTCTCGCTGACAACCGCACCGCTGACCTCAGCGAATGGGACCAAGAGATGCTTCATCAGCTCTCTGACGAACACGACCTCACCCCCTGGTTCAATCAAGAAGACCTCGATGAAATCCTGTCTGTAACCAACCTCGAACCAGAAGAAGGCAACACTGACCCTGACGACGCACCAGAGCCACCAGAAGACCCCATCACCAAGCCAGGTGACCTCTGGGTCCTCGGTAACCATCGTCTCCTCTGCGGTGACTCCACCAACCCGCAGCACGTCGAACGCCTGATGGATGGCAAGAAGGCTGACATGGTCTTCACCGACCCGCCTTATGGAGTATCAGTCGTGAAAGATGGCAAAGTTGGTGCTGACTTCGGTGTGGCAAAAAAAGGTCAATACGCTGAAGTCATAGGTGATAGCACCACTCAAACGGCACACGATGCAATTGCGTTATGTCAATCCCTTGAGATACCTGTGCAGGTGTATTGGGGTGGCAATTATTACGCCGACAAACTGCCTCCTACTTCATGTTGGTTGGTCTGGGATAAGCGTGGGGACTCTGGCATTGTCAACACTTTTGCTGACTGTGAGCTTGCTTGGACCAACATGACAGGACCGGCTCGTGTTTATAAACAGCTTTGGAATGGAATGATTCGTGAAGGCGAAAAAGATAAGCGTGTTCACCCCACCCAAAAGCCAGTTGCATTGGCTGAATGGGCAATTGACCAATACTCAAACGGGCAGATTATTTTGGATCTATTTCTTGGGTCTGGCTCTGCTCTCATAGCTTGTGAAAAGCTTCGCAAAGCCTGTTATGGCATGGAGATGAGCCCCGCCTACTGCGACGTCATCGTCAAACGCTGGGAAGACTTCACCGGCAACACCGCCGTCTGTGAACCATCTGCTAACCACTTTCAAGAGGAGTTAGAAGTCTGATGCCAGCAAAGAAAAAACCAGGAGTCGGTAAAGGTCGCGGGATTAAACCCACCAAAGCAGAAGGTGACATTCGCGTAAATCGTGTCGCACGGATGCTTTCTAACGGTGCTGTGCGTTCTGAAATCATTCAATACGGGTGCAAAGAGTGGGGGGTCGTAGATCGCACCACTGATGAGTACATCAAAAGAGCACGTGAGCTGTTGAAAGAAGATTGGGAAATCGACCGCCGTACGTTTACTGCAGAGTTATTGTCCCAATTAGCCAGTCTTCAAAAGGAATCTCGAAAGAATGGTCAAGGTCATATTGCTCTAGGTTGCATCAACTCAGCAGCCAAAATCGCGCAGATTATGCAATGACGATTACTCACAAGACCACTGCTGATGGTTGCGTTGAAATTATTGTCACCAAAGATGGCTTCACTGAGATCGGTTGGGTGTCATCAATGCACCTCACTACTGGCAAGGAATTACAGCTGCTAAGGGCAATCGAACGTAAAGCCGCGATCACATTCAAAGACATCAGCCAGCTTGAAGAGGAGGCTATGTGAGCGACCACTACAAGCAGGGTCACATTGAGTGCATAGACGCCATCAAGGCATCCATGTCCTATGAGGCGTTCAAGGGCTTTCTCAAGGGCAATGTCCTGAAGTACGTCTGGCGCTTTGAGCACAAAGGTGGAGTAGAAGACCTGAACAAGGCACAGCTCTACCTGCGTTGGTTAGAGAGTGAGGAGCTGAAGGACAGTGTCGATTCTTGACCGCTGTGCAGGTGGGACCATCCTTGGTCCCAAGCAGGAAGTCTTACCTGACTACAGAGGCAGCAAGGCTGAGGCCAATGATCTTCGCAAGAGGATCAAGGCCGGCCTTTTGCCGTATCAGAAGAAAGTCGTAGACGATAAGGACCATCGCATCGTTGGGTTCGTTGCAGGGTATGGAGCAGGTAAGTCACGCACGATGTGCGCTTGGACTGTTCTCCTTGCAATGGATAACCCCAACACGCTTGGGGTGATGTTTGCTCCTACTGGCCCATTGGTTCGTGACGTTGTCATCCGAACGATGGAAGACTTCTTGGAGGAGTACAACATTCCATTCAGCTTCAGGGCTAGTCCATTGCCTGAGTTCACGTTGCTGTTACCTGAGGGTCCTGTAACGGTCCTCTGTCGCAGCATGGAGAACTGGGCGAGAATCATTGGTCTCAACTGTTCCTTTATCTGCGCTGATGAGATCGATACATCCAAGATTGAGATTGCAAGACGCGCTGTTGATAAGTTCTTGGGCCGCTTACGTGCTGGCAACAGGCGTCAGCTCGGTCTCTTCTCGACCCCCGAGGGTTTCGGTATTTTGTACTCGATGTTTGTCGAGGAGGGAAGCAAGCCAGACCG
>WLWF01002810.1_pt1 | contig 12069 bp, 1 predicted proteins | sample 6718331 | NCBI WGS metagenome assembly WLWF01 (sample SAMN12718692, study PRJNA515312) | sponge metagenome | isolation source: marine sponge | host: Mycale hentscheli | place: New Zealand: South Island, Marlborough, Capsize Point | collected 2003-05-01
TGAGTGCAGACCGATACCGATCCATCGGATCGGGTTGAACCAAAGGTACATCAAGATCGTCAACCACAGGTATCTCTACCTTTGGTTCAACCTTCTCTTCAATGATTACAGGTTCGACCGGGTTGCTAGCAAGTTTCTTCGATTCTCTTTCACGAAGATACTCAAGATATTTTTCTTCTTCTTCTCTTGTACTCGCCTTAGTCCGACGAGTATTTTCCAAGAGGATCTTGCCACCAGATTTAGTAAACTTCTTTGGCATGTTTCAGTTTTCCCATTGAATATGATTGTTGCTTTTAGTATTTATATTTTGTTATGCTGAGTCAGGATACTCGATCGTGTATTCTCCCTCACTATCAGATGCTGGGTCACTAAACGTCCCTGCTGAATCCTGCCAACTCAAATCCCAATCTGAGTCAGCAGGTAGATCGATAGGATTGTAGACAGGAGGTTGTGCTGAATCAAGTGCCCAAGTATCGGGGTCAGTTGCAATCAATGATTCATTACCAGTGAGTTCGTAGACCTTTCTCAACATGCTTGCTTGAGACCTTGACGATCTTGCCTGAGTCGAATTCGCAACTCCAAGCATGTCAATCATATGTATTGGACTTCCCAAATCGTTACCACTGCCATCACTCTCAAAGATCGGACCATATGGAGCACCGAACACTGCTGAATGTTGTCTTGAAGCAACCAGTGAAGTCATGTCGACTCGTTTAGTATCGATTTGGTGAATCGTTCTACTCTTTGGATTGAACATATGGACTTTGGGATTAATGACAGAACTATTTGAAGCGTGCGCACCACTACAGATGAACACATCATTCACCTTTACCATGCCCTCTGCAGTAAACCCACTTCGATGGGGATCTTCCACTTGAGATGGGTGATGTTTTTGACCCGTCGGTATGCAGTGAATCTCCAATCTTCCTGAATGCTCATTCGGTCTAACTTCTATGATGGGTCTTTTGTAGAGTATTTGTTCAACCAAGTTGCCATCGTCGTCGAATACTCTGGTGGGGTTGTAGAGGTTCACTTCATTACCGATGATGTTAGTACCATTAGTATCGAACGGGTAATTATCTTTATAATCGAAGAACCAGATACTTCCGAAACTGCGAGTATCCGCATACTTCGATTGGAATCTCACTAGGTTCATTGTTGCTCCACTTTGCATGTAACTGTTATAGATGTTCATTCGATTTTCAATGTGCATGGCGCCTAGATTAGTTCCCTGATAGTTGTTCTCCAACCTAGTCCTGCGTGCTTCGGCCCCACCGGCGCCCAAGTTCTTCACAGTCAGTGAACAGATTCCGTATGCACCCTGAAACCAGACGAGGATGTTGGAGAGTTCGTCGTTATCATCGAATGGGGTCTCGGTCAGAGGTTGTATTCTCAGAGTTGTACCCTTATACCAGTTATCGGCAATACCTCTTTCTTCAATTAGTGGATGACCCATCGCATTGGTTTCAGTCCGATGTGTGACTCTGGTTCCCTCTGGAATGTAATCAGCATAGTTCCTAATTTCTGGAACCCTCGTTCCGGCAACAACATCATTATTGAAGTACAACTCGGTGAGTCCTACTGGTGACCCATACATGAATAGTCTTTCTACATCATGAACGTCCCTCTTCTTACAGGAATGTCCAGCGGCATACACTTCATTATCGGATAAAGCATGTGCCCGAACTGGTACAATTTCTCCCTCATCTGGATCTGAAGGATCGAATACCAACTGGAACACCCTTTGAGTCACATAATCCTTAGACGCCTTGTTGTAACTCATCACAAAGTGGTGTCTCAGGTTGGTCTCTGGATCAACTAGGTCGAACACTTGCGGTTGAATTTCATACTGGTACTTCAAGGATGTGTCGATGTAGTTACCGTATGGGTTCTCAGCAGGTGTGGTAAATTCTGCTGCAGGACATCGAATGTTAGTCCACTGTCTAGTGATGTTATCAAATGGAGCTGAGTTGTCGATATCTTTTGTAGCAGGAATGTGGAGTCGATACAGGGGACACGCCTCATCTTTCGGTGTCTGTGCTAATCCCCCAGAGTGATTGGTTCGCAATGGGTTGTGAATCCACAGATAGCAGTCCAGACTTCCGTCCTCTCTGGGAATCATGGTGACTCCTCTTGGAGATGGGTACGCTCTGTTGTATACCTGAGTTCCATCTGATAGTCCCTTATTGTCGGGACGCCAGACATACATGGTAGTTATTTCCTTAGTCTTTCCTGTAGGGATGTGAAGCAGCATGATGTTTTTGAGATGGTCATTACCATACCGTTGACTATCTAAAGTTGAGTTGTTAGATATTAGAGTCCCATCCGCTTCTTCTGCCTTCTTTGAACCTTCATACATTCTAGTGTAGAGGACAAAGTTTTGATCGATGAGATTATACAGTGGATGATCTTCCTCTGGTGCCATTAGATGAGCGATTTCAAACAAACCAGTGATTCTTGTATCTTCCAGTTCACTTGCTACCTTCAACTTGGGGAATAGAATATCATCGATAGCATCTCTGTTTGAGACAATGGCACTCCTATTCGTGTGCGCCATATTATATGATACCGCATTATTTGTGAGTTCCTGTGACGCAGCTCTCACAAAGTCGTCATGCTCTTTGATAAGATCATTGTACAGGAAGTTGGACTCTTCGACTATTTCGCTATTGAGACCTTCGGAGACTTTGAAGAACCTTTCTGGAACCCAAGGATCAGCTGAGTTATTCAATCCTTGCTCATTGAAGACGAGTGGGACATATGTCCTATCGACATCAACCCCTCGAACGAGAGGGAATGTTCCCAGTACTCTTCCGTTGATGATTTCTTCTACCCACTCATCTGTTAGTATATGGTACTTATAGATCTTGCGGTCGAAGTCGGAAAATGCGATAAGGTCACTTCCGTTTCCAAGTAGTTCACTTGATCTGAATTCATAATCAGTAAACGGGATGTGAATCTCCGTTACTTCAAGAGTATCACTGATTCTGTATCCTTTATGGGTGTCGGTGATCCCGTCATATCCTGTTCTACTATGTGGGAAGAAGAACGTTCCACCAAACAGTTGAGGGACGGATTGGTCACCCTTCGTTCTATTCGGTCCCCACTCGACCCAGTGGACGAGAGGAACGAGAGTGGTAAGAGTGTCTTCCTGTGTGTCATAACACATGATACCTTTATACATTGCGTGCCAGACAATGTATCTATTGGCGATAACTGTCGCACCGTTTATATGACCCATTTCTTTGAACTTGACACCGCCGTGATCCACCAGATACCCAACCGGAAGTTTTTCGGTACTTGAGGTCCATATCGTGACATCCTTAGTTGCAAGATCATTGATCTCGATACGTCCGATCTTTTTACCTGGCTGGAGGAGGAAGATATCTGGCGAACCGTCAGGTTTTGTGAGCACTACTGGATAACCACCTCGACTCGACGTCACCGTCTTGGTGAGAGTGCTATAAGTTTCTCCGCCCTCAGTGTATGTCTCGACTTCATTACCGTCAATGAGGTCTTGAACATCGAGTACGAGAACCGCCTGCGCTTGTTGTGATGCGTTTCCGTCGACTCTATCGACAGGGTTTCCTACGAATAGATGATATCGACCTCCATCTATTCCTGACGAATCGATATGAGGATCAAGTCTGACACGATGGTTGAGGATGCACCAACTTCGACAGATCTTCGGAAGAGCGTTAGCATTGTCTGAGGAGTCAACATACCCAGCCTGATTGAGACCATACGGTTCGAATGTATTGTCGGGTTCCAGTTTGTAGAAGGGTTGATCTTTTGGATTCTCTCCTGCAGTGAATATCCAATCATCTCCAAGTTTGAAGGGAGGAGACAGTGTGAAGTATTCGTATCGGGCGCTCTTACCATCTTCAACCCTCTTGGGATTGAGAATACCTCTTTTCGTTGTAACACCAGTATCTACGTCGACGATGTTTAACTGTTGGCTAGCTACCAACCCGTTGACTCCACCGTTGGTCAGACTGACTAGACCGTACCCCGGCCAACCGATTATCCTTTTATTTGGAATGTCTTGGAATGCATTACTGATGGGATGATTAGAGGTGTATCCGGTGGGCATTACACCCGCTTCAATCAGTGAAGCGTTAAAGACTGTGTTCTTAGTAGTGGCGACTGTGAGGCCGGTAATATCGTCGGTGTTCTCTGCAACTTGAACTGCGAGGTCACTATCGACACCGATAGCAGCCACTGCTGAGTCGATAGCAGAATCCACATACTTCTTATGTGGAATGTCCAAATCATCAACGACACCATAGTCGGCGTTGTATACTGCCTTCTGGAACTGCTTGTTCTGACTCGAAGTGATTTGAATCTTGGTGGCGCTGTTTCTCTGGATGCTAAGATTACTATTTCCAACGGAACCCATTGTATTCGATTTTAGAGTGGAGGGCGAGGTGACAGTAACATCTCCATCGATATAGACTGCTTGTTTAAATGTAGTTGGTCCAGTGATTGGTCCACCAGACTTGTCGAACTTATCACTATCGATACCGTCCATTCTAACGTTCTGTGCGGAGTCAACACCTTGGAGTGTTTCGATATCGACCTCGTGTCCGTCTACTCTAGTCTCTAGGGCACTGATATCACTGTCCAGACCGTCGATCTTGGAATCGAGTGCATTTGTATCACTATCACCCTGTCCCTCAAGTAGAGTCTTGAGTGCATCGATGTCTGAGTCTAGACCACTCTCCACCTTCGTGTAGTGTGCGGAACTCATCAGTCCAGCACTATCAGTAGAGGCACTGGCAATCGATAGGACGGGAATACTTGCATCTGTATCATCGACTCGCAGTGAAGCGGTGCTAGATCCGATGCTTGTCACTGCCCCTGATCCGAGTTCAGTTGTCAGATACCATTGAGAAGATGAACCACTCCACACTACTGCCTGAAGTTCGGATACCGTTTGTCCAGCAATCCCTGTCCAAGATGCGTCAGCAGTACCACTAGTCGTGTTGATATACAAGTCGCCAGTCGTTGGTGATGCAGGAGCAGTGTCAGTAGTAAGATCGACAGTCTGTTGGAACTCTAGACCAGATAAGTCGAGTTCTCTGTTGACCCACTTCGTACCATCCCATACAAGGAAGTCGTCGGAGTCCAGATTTGCCAAATCGAGAGTGACATCACCCATCTCATTCAGGATATTGTCTTCGAGGTTGATCTTGACAACATCATTTGATGAATCGTTGACCACTTTGAATGATCCGGCGTCGTCTGTTAGTTTGAGTGAACCCAGATGGATAGATGCACCATCCACAAAAAGTTCTTTCCAAGGTTTGGCAGCAGAACCAAGTGTCTTAGTTGAATCAGAAGGAATCAGATGAGGTGCTGATGCGAATGTTGCATCGACCACAGGTTGAATCTCACTAGAATATGCGAATCCTAATCCGTCGACATATCCTGAATCGACTGTGTTTGTAATCAGATCTGTAACACCTGCTGAGTCAAAGGCATCGATGTTGACATCAATTCGAGCATCAATGTATGCCGAGTCAACCGTGCTGACTATCAGTGCACGTGCTTCTACAGAGTCGAGGAAGTCATCACTGACTCGGTCAGCAATAGCATCATAATCTGCTGAGTCTAATGATGTGTTGATGTCGACTAAAGCATTTACATACCCAGAGTCAACTGTTGCTGTAATCTGTCCAAGTACTTTTGCTGAGTCGTAAGCATCAAATCCTGCGAGTGATGCATCAATCATCGGTTGGATATCAGCAGAATCTAAAGGTACTCCAACGCGATCAGTAATATATGGTCCATCGACTGTGTCGTGAATAACATTAATAACCTGAGCAGAGTCGAATGCATCTGCAAGACCTGCATCAACTAGAGAATTAACATATCCAGAGTCAACAGTCGAATTGATAAGTTGAAGAACTTCTGCTGAGTCAGTAAACTCATCATCGATTTTGTCAGCGATCTGTTGATAATCATTTGAGTCTAATGAAGTGTTGATATCGACCAGAGCATTGACATATGCTGAGTCAACCGTCTCTCCGATTAACTTGATTGCTTCTGCTGAGTCCAGTGCATCCGAAACACTAGCATCCACCAGTGCGTTTACAAATGCAGAGTCAACCGTATCATTGATAAGGATGAGAACTTCTGCTGAGTCTGTAAACTCGTCGTCGATTTGACTGGCAATGTAGTCGAGATCGGAGTCTGACAAGTTGGTAGAGTTCTGTTGGATGAGTCGAACTACATCCGGTTCGCCCAGACCACCACCACCGAGTGAGGTCAAAGACGTTTGAATATTCCGTAAGGACATCTCAAGTTTTTGGACGTCCTTCATTGTCGCATTGGTATTCAGCAGGTCTTGTTCGAAGATTTGGTTCTTGGCGGAGGGAGTCTCTCTCAATGCCTGACGATATCGATCCATCTTAGGGTCGACAGTAGACTCTTCAACGATCTCTTTGCTCTCTTCAAAGGTCTCTTTGCTGACCGCCTCAGTGATCTCTGGTTCCGCAGGTGTGGACTCTTCCAGAATCGCCTTGGGGGGTTCGACGTTCTTGCGTTCTTCCATCAGGGCATTCAGTTGTCGTTCTGCCCTTGCCTTCTTGACCTGCACTTGACTCTTTGTCTCTAGAAGCGCACGTGCTTCTTCCATCGTCATGTTAGTCTTGCGCGATAGTTTGGAAGCAGCTTTCTCTACTTTTTGCTTACGTAGAGTTTCTAGATACTTCTCCATATCTTTATCATTGCCTGCCATCGTATGAATACCTTTTAAAGATTTGTTAAGTGATACTATTTATACTATTAAATGATTAGTAAGTTGGGTAACCATTCCAGAAGATGTCTGACCGTATGGAAGTCATTGCGATGCTGGGTATGGTTCCATCAGTACCCTGACTCTGTTCTGGTTGCAACTCGACATAGAAATTCCAGACGTTGGCGGTAGAACTTTCCAATACTCTATAGACCCTGTACCAGACCCTCCTCGCCAGTCCATCGGCAAGATATATCTCTGCTCCCTCACACCGTGATAAGAACTCTTCTGACCTGTGATCTCCAGCTGGAGCGGTCGTTGGAATGAACATTTGAATGATCCCTACTTCGTTGAATTTAGATGCGTTTACATCAGATGTTCCAGTGCTCACTAGACATCTAATATGACTTGAAGTAGTCATATCAGTAATTCGAGTCTTATTGAAGAGGTTTCCACTGAGTGTAACGTAATCGTGTTTCATCAATGCCCTTATCGCAGCATCCAGAGTTGTTCGATTGATGATGTTGGTACTAGAACTAGTCTTACCACTATAGTTGATCGCATCGATGCCAGTCTGGTTGTGGTAGACAGCGAGAAGGTCTCCGTTATTACCGGCATCAGTCTTGCCCTTTATGACAAGACCATTGACGTTGTTATCGCCTGCTTTGGGGAAGGTAACCCTGCTGGATACTATGATACGATTGGAATTCCCGTTGTCCCCATCCTGTATCTGTGCGTCCCCTCTCATGCGGATGCGATTAACAGAGTGAAGACCTTTGCTACTTAAATCCACGTCCTTGTCGAACTGGAACCATCCATTAGCAGTGCTATTGCCTTGGAATGTCAACGCGCCGTATGACCCAGCAGAGTTATACTTCTTATTGGACATCAGGATTTGTGCCGCAGTGTTGTTACTACCGTCTACCCAACCTTCTACTAGCAACTTGCCCATCTCTCCGTCTGTTGTATTCTTGGCCTTTATCTCTGGTGCCTCAAGGGGCCCCGTCATTATATCGCCTGACTTGTCTACGAAGTTGCCATCGACATAACCCTTGGTGATGATGTTGTCATCTTCTGACATCTTTCCGGTATAATGAACTCCATCTCCTCCACGAGATGGGGCGTCAGTGAAGAAGTAGAAGATGTCCTTATCCGTTCCACTCGCGTTCTTTCCACGAAGAGAGAAGGTCCTTCGGTCTGATGCCGGTCCTCTTGGGATTGAAACATAAGCAGTGTTGTCACCACCCGATGAAGAGTTTCTCAACTGGATTCTGCTATTACTACCAAGTTTTATGACACTGGGGGAAGAGGCGAATGAGAGTTCCCCAACAGAGCTTATGTCTTGAGATGACATCTTCAGAGGGCGGTTTAATTTGAAGTATGCATTGCTGGCACTAGTACCATAATACCTGAAAGAACCCTCGGTGTTATTATAAAGGTTTACGAATCTGATTTCTGATACAGTACTTGAAGAACTCACCTGCCTGCCTTCAAAGAAGATTAACGTGTCATGATTTACGGTTGGGTCTTCTGCCTTGACGTGGAGTTCTGGAACAATTAGTGTGCCAGTCATCGTGTCGCCATCAGCATCAACAAAGTTTCCTGCGACAGCACTTACAGCATCATCCACATACTTCTTGTGTGGGATATCGAGGTCAGCTGACACTCCATAGTTGGAGTTGTATGTCGCCTTCTGGAACTGCTTGTTCTCACTAGAAGTGATTTGAATCTTGGTGGCGTTGTTTCTCTTGATGGAAATATTACTATTCCCATTAGAGTTGAGAGTATTTGTTACCAATGAATGAGAAGGAATGGTAAGATGACCAGTCATCGTATCACCAGACTTGTTCACCTTTGTACCCAGACCAGTGTTCAAATCCGCATCGACTAATGTTTTCATATCATCGATGGTATCAGTAACATATCCTTTGTGAGTTAGGAATGTGTCAGCAACTGCACTGTCGGAGTATATCCTCGACTGCGCAGCACTGGCATAGTCTACAACCTTCTGTGCTCTCGTAGTCTTACCAAGGAGTTGAAGGTTAGTTTCGCCATTCCTCTTGAGCGATACATTACTGTTTCCCACGGAGTTGTATGAGTTGGATAATACTTCACCCCCATCCACAACTCTCAGATTGAATCCATTCTTTATCGTGATGTTGTTTAAGAATGTTGACTGACCAGTGACATCAAGTGTGCCACCGATGTCTACGTTTCCTGTAATGTCTGCATTGTGATTCAGAGTAAGTTTGGCATTGAGTTCTGTCTGCCCAGTCACAGTGACCGATTTGATTGTGACACCAGATGCATCAGACGGGATAGACATAATCTCTTCGTGGGGACTCGGTCCACCCATAACACGGAAGACATTTCTGAAGGTTGCCCCACTCAGTCTCAAGTCTGTATATGTGTTAGTTGAGTTACCGCCTTGGAAGATGTCGATGACCGCAGTAGTACCATCAGCAGGATTGATCTTCATCACATTGACGAGACCACGATCAAACTTCAGTGTGCCGGTCATCGTGTCGCCGGTCTTGGTTACCTTCTTGGCGAGGTCAGTGTTGAGTGATAGTGTGTCACTGTCATGGTCATCACGCAGTTGAGTGAGGTCACTTCGGAACTGTGCGTGGGCACTATCGTTCTCATCTTTGTCTGCCAAGAATGTGTGAAGGTCATTAGAGTCTACCTCTACAGTCGGCATCGATGCAGTACCAACAACATTGATTCCGAATCCAGCACGAACAACGGAGACTCCACCACTGCCACCCATACTGAATGTGTCCCAATCACTGTTATCAGAATCGTAGATGACATAGTGGTCAGAATCAACAGTTGTAAGTCCTACCCAGTTTCCGCTGGTGAGAACTGCACCCGATCCAGTGTTCAGATATGTGTCACCATTTCCTGGGTTAGTAGGAGCAGGATCAGTAGTACAATCGATGTCGCCATGATAGGTTAGAAGGGGAGGCGGAACATAGGGATTCTCGTTCTGCCACACCGAACCGTTCCATGTGAGTACCTGATTCGGTTGAACACTATCATAATGAACATCATGTAGTCCAGCAAGAGTGTTGGTAGCTAGTTGACCAGTGAACCAAGCATCATCTCGCATCGAGTCAACTACAGTTGCGACTCTAGCGTCCGTGTAGTAAAGGTTGTTGCCTTCTGCAACATCATCTGTGTTCTTTCTTGCTAGGTCGGAATCGAAGTCTGCGGATGTGTAAAGGTTGAGAGCAGATAGATGCCCTTGGACTTCTGATATCTCTGAGTCGAGTGCCGCATGTTCCGCAACGTTGAATGCGTGTTCGACTGCTACTGCGGAATCAGTATAAGATCGAAGTTCGGCGTGTTCAATAACATTGAAGTTGTGTTCTTCTGTGATCGCCGAATCGATGTTGTCTTGGAGTTGAGTATTTGCATTTACATTCCATGTATAGGACGAATCAATTTGATCTTGGAGTTTGCTATGTTCTGCCACATTCCATGCGTGTTCAGAATCAAGTTCACCTTGGATCGAACCATTGTTAGAGAGGATTGCCGAATCAATTGCATCCTGTAGTTCTTGATGCTGCGATAAGTTCTCTGCGTAATTAGAATCGATAGCATCTTGTAGTTCTTGATGTTGTAATAAGTTCTCTGCGTAATTAGAATCAATATTAGGAATGATAACATTTTCTATCTCACTTTTGATAATGTTGTGTTCTATCAAGTTCCATGCGTGTTCCGAATCGAGTCTATCATGCAGTTCCTGATCTGCGTTCTCGGATACTAGACGGTCTGAATCAATTGCGTCCTGTAGTTCTTGATGCTGCAATAAGTTCTCTGCGAGATTAGAATCGATAGAACGTTGTAAGGCAGTGTGGTCACTATCATTCGCATCCTTGTCTGCCAAGAAGGTATGAAGATCATTGGAGTCTACTTCTACGGTTGGCATCGACGGAGTGCCGACAACATTGATTCCGAATCCAGCACGTACTTGGGCGACACCACCGCTACCACCTACACTGAATGTATCCCAATTACTATGGTCTGAGTCATATATCACATAGGTGTCGGAATCTACTGTTACGAGTCCTGTCCAGTTGCCACTAGCGAGGACTGTCCCAGAACCTGTGTTCAGATATGTGTCGCCGTTTGTCAGAGGAGTGGGGGCGGAGTCAGTAGTACAATCAATAGTGCCGTGATAGGTCAGAAGGGGAGGCGGAACATAGGGGTCATCATTCCCCCAGACTGAACCGTTCCATGTGAGTACCTGATCTGGTTGTAATGAATCGAAGTGTACGTCTTTCAGTCCACTAAGGTTGTTGGTTGCTAGTTGACCAGTGAACCAAGTACCATCTCGCATCGAGTCCACAACTTTCTGAACCCTAGTATCTGTATAGTAGAGATTGGTACTTCCTTCTGGCAGGGAGTCTGTCGTCTTTCTAGCGAAGTCGGCATCGAAGTCGCCCGATCCATAGAGGGGCAGATTCGATATATCTGTCTCCAACTGATTGATGGCAGAATCGAGTACTGCGTGTTCGGCAACATTGAATTGGTGTTCGAGTGCTACTGCGGAATCAATCATAGATGTGATTTCCGCAGAGTCTAACCCACCGAATAACGAGGAGTCCAGATTGTCAATGATGTAGTCTAGGTCATCCGAATCGAGTTCCAGAGGCGGTGCGTGCTTCTTGATGAGACCCAAGATCTCCAGTTCACCCAGACCACCACCACCGAGAGAGGTGAGTGATGTCTGAATGTTCTGCATCATTCTGTGTGTTGCTTTCTGAAGGTCTGCCATCGAGGCGGGTGTGTTCTGAAGGTCTTGTTCAGTTAGATCAAACTCGACACCCTTGTTCGATAGTCGCACACGGTCCACATACTGCGACATGGTGGGATCATGTTCAATCTCTTGGTTGATAGACTCTTCGAGTTCTTGAATCTCTGGTGAGACGGTCTCTTCTTGTAGGATTGCTTGAGGTGGATCTATCTTGTGACCATCGAAGGCATCTTCTTCGTCGAGGTCGAATGTCTCTCCGGTGAGTTGTTCCAGCATGGTACCAGCAACATCATCCGAGTGTAGCATTTCTGATAGTTCGTTGAACCCATCCACCTCTTCTTGAGTGGTGAATGAGATGGGTTTCTCTTCCTCCTCGACGACAGGAGTCTTACGGGATTCGATTTCTGCTTCTAACTGATCGAACATACCAAATACGGTCTCTGCGATATCGACCTTACTTGGTTCGTCTTTGATTGTCTTTTTAACTGGTGTGGTTTCTTCGCCAAGAAAGTCCGCGAACTCTTTGGCAGACTGTTGGGTGTCGATCTCGCCCTTGCCGTTTACTTTT
>WLWF01002813.1_pt1 | contig 12064 bp, 6 predicted proteins | sample 6718331 | NCBI WGS metagenome assembly WLWF01 (sample SAMN12718692, study PRJNA515312) | sponge metagenome | isolation source: marine sponge | host: Mycale hentscheli | place: New Zealand: South Island, Marlborough, Capsize Point | collected 2003-05-01
GAATGCAGAATTTGTTCAGGAACGAGTTGTTGCATTTTTGCCAGAGTCTCGTGCTGCCAAGGCAACGCTCAGTCAGATTTATATCAACCATGTGCGAAGTCTTCGGGAAGGGGCTGACTGGGAAGAGGCAATTGCTGTAACCAAAAAAAGAGGGCAGCTTTGGGCTGGAAATGGTCAGCAGCTTGCGGGCGTTGCGCTGCAACTTTTCGAACTCAGCACAGCTGCGCCAGATGCGTTTCAAGAGAAACTGAGAAAAGTCACAGTAGATACCTTGCACGAAGCGATTGATTCAGGATACATACCGGCCAGGGGCACAGAAAAAGAACTCCAGCTAGCTGAAGTTCTTTATTGGCAGGAAGCAGAGACCCTTAAGCAACGGTGGAGTCCATGAACAAACTTCTCTCCCGACTCAAGTCGAATTGGTCAGCGTGTTGCTCGGCGTTGATGAAGTCGAAGGCTGCGCGATCGAGCCGTGTCGTGTCTTACCAGACAACGAAACTTGCCGTTGAACGGTGTGAGCCGAGGCTCGCGCTCGATGCGTCACAAGTGCCCGAGAGTCAGCCGATAGACGAGGGATTTCTGGAGGTGATTCAGCCGGCTCCAGCATTTACGGTGAGTTCAGGTGCTGTCGGCAGGCTTTCAGTACAGGCAGTACAGGATGGTTCTATAAACGGTGGTGTTATTAATTACGCATATAGTTTATCTGAATCAGTCAGGATGCATGTACTCGGTGCCTCGCCAAGTAGTGCGAGATTGAGACTCCAAACTAATGACCCTGGTGAATTTCCGTTAGTGCAAAATTTGGATTTGTTGAATATAGGGACAAGCATCAGTGATTCTGCATGGGATCAAGCGGCAATTCAATTGAATTTTTCATCGCTGTACAGTCAATTGGTGTATGAAGGATCTCCGACCTTTACTATTAGAACAGAAAACTTTTCCAACATAACAGCCAGCAATTCGTTATACGTAGGTGCTTCGGCAGCCAAAATTTATCTTGGCATGACCGCTGAGTTTTCATCTGGAGATATTTCAAATCCAAAGTTTGAAGTGTCGTCAAATGGCTCGGTGCAGGGCACGCTGACTTCACTCTCGCAGTTTGATCCAACGGAAGTGTCTTTAGATGGTGAAAAACAGCCGAAAGCATCTAACGAGGCCTCTTCGCTGACAACGTCTCTGTCGAAACATGGCCACACCGATCCTGATTTGTTGCATGTAAGTTCACTTCAGACGATTTCATTTGACTCTGCGAGGCCCGTTGTTCGTGCCGATCAGGTCTTCGCTGTTTTAGCAAGCAATGATGGTACCCAGGTCGCAATGCCACAATCGCAGACAACTCGTGGTGAACCATCCTCAACAGGTTTTCTTGACGTGCAGGCAACCATTGCTGGGATAGATTCAGCACAAAAAACGCTTTTCAACGCAGTGGTTTTTAACACTGAGAATGGCTCCTCGCTGTTTAAAGAGAATGTGCATCAGGACAACATGAATTCAATGCCAGTTATGGCCAGAGCAACGTTGTTTGAGGTAGCTGAGCATCGTGTCCCTCCGTTACCTCGAGAAGTGCTCCGTGGGCATGATGGTCACGAAAAAGTTACCGATGGAGGGAAGACAGTAGCTGGTCCGACTCTTCCGCCTGATACATTTGTTGCGTCTGGCGATGAAGACGATTGGGCATCGAGAGACCTTTCTCTCTACGTACGGATTTCTCTTGCAGCGGCGTTTGCGACGACGACTTTTGAGCTCGAAAAAAGATATCGGTCAACCGATTCTTCTGTTAAAAACGCTATTGATACGAATGCGAAGCAGAAGCGTCTGGTTCGCTAACGGGACGCTAAATTTTTTCAGTTCCATATCTCTCCTTCGATGCGTGACAATCGTGCCGCATTTCCTGACCTTGAAGTGAGCGAGATGTCGTGCTGGGTTGAATCGACTCAGGATATCGTCTCAGGTTGTTCGCCTTGTGGTGGCAGCTCACTTTCTGGTGATTTTGATGTGAGGAGCGAATCATGGTTTGGAATCATTCTTCTGCAGGTGAGAGTCGAACCCGAAGGTCAGTGCGAGGTGGTCAACGTCGCGCAAAAAAGGTGCCACTTCTGAGTCTCGAGAGGCTTGAACCGCGAACCATGTTTACCGGCAATCAGGCTGAAGCAGCCGATCTGGCCGTTGCACCGGTTCTAGACGTGGCTGCACCGATTGATGAAGTCGAGCTCCCGATCCTTATTGATTCTCAGACTAGAACTGTGAGTAGCGAAATCAATGCGGTCTTGGTCGACACAGGACTTGCCGCTGAACCGAGCCAGCAGTCGATGACCGTGAATCAATATGTTGACTGGCTTGCGGAGCAGGCAGCAACCCAATGGAATCATCTGTTTGGACAAAGCGTAAACCGTTACCGTCCTTATTTCCCCAGATGTGGCAACGACTTATCCTTTCAGGGATTCATGCCGGGAATTGATTTAGTTGATTTAGATGTCGGTGTCATAACGTTGGCAGATGCTGGTAACAACGCAATATCATTGAGCAGCATAACTGCCAGTGATGCACGTATAGCGACAGCCACTAATGACGTTTTTGCAAACGCAAGAGTTGCAGCTGAATTCTCATCAGATACAAAAGTGCAGGTCCAGGGGGTCGATGAAGCAGATCTTATTGAGGTCGACGGGAACACGCTTTTTACACTGTCACGACGTGGACGGCTTGCGATTGTCGATGCCAGTGATCCAACCCAACCGCAGGTTCTGTTTCAGGTGCAAATAGGTCAGCAATTCGGTCGTAGCGTTGGTATGTACCTCTACGACGATGTCCTCACAATCCTTCAGAATTCAAATCAGAAAACAACAATAACAGTGCTGGATGTTGCTGATCATGAAAATGTCTCGCTCGTCAAACAACTGCAGATAAACAGCAAATTAGTTGATACTCGAATGGTCGATGGCCAACTGCGACTTGTTGCTCGGAACCATTTTTGGGGAGGGCGACCGCAAATCGTTGGTGGAGCGTTTATGGAGCAGCTCATGCCCAGCGTTGTTATCCTTGATCAAGGATTCGGACAAGATCTAGGTGAGGGCAGGCAGGTTGCAACGTATGAATCTCGTGAGGCTTATATTGCCCGCTTCCGCGAGATGGTTCTCAATGGTTTGCCACAGGTTCACGAGCTTGGTGCGGATGGATCGATACGTTCGAGCTACTCGTTTTTAGATGAATCACAGATCATTGTTCCAGAGTTTGGTTATGGATATGGTCAGCTCACAACGGTTCTGGCCATCGATGTCACTGGTGATCCAGCCACCTCGGTGAGTGGGTTCAGTTTTCAGACGAAGGGCTCGGTCGAAACATATTCATCAAAAGACAGCCTGTACGTATTCGATACGTATGCCAATGAAACACGAATTATGAAGGTTGCATTTGATGCGTCAGCAGGTAAAGCCACAGTGACGCCAGCTGCGATGGGAACCGTGCAAGGCAGGTTCCTCAACCAGTTTGCCGCAAGTGAGCATGATGGATGCCTTCGTCTTGTTGTAGGTAATCGCAGTCGCGGTAGTAGTGTGATTGTGCTCAAGCAGGATGGAGAACAACTTGCTGAGATTGGCCGACTTGATGGTCTGGCACCCGGCGAGCATCTGTATTCTGTACGTTTTACGGACACCCGAGCCTATTTTGTAACATTCGTAAAAGTTGATCCGCTTTTTGTTGTAGATCTTTCAGATCACACGTCGCCAACACTCCTTGGTGAACTCAAAGTTCCAGGATTTTCAGATCATATTGAAATTCTTGATGAGAATCATTTGTTGACCATCGGTTGTGATGCAAGTGATACAGGCGGCAGGGGATGGACTCAATTCGGTGGATTGCAGGTTTCAATTTTTGATGTCTCTGACCCAACCCAACCGCGGCTTCGTCATAGGTACACGTTCCCTGGAGGGCGTAATACGAGTACTGCGGTGACTGGGCATCAGGCGACTCGGGGTGATGGGGATCATCTTGCCCTCGGGTTTTTTCCTGAGCTCGGCATGATGACCATGCCGACTGAGCAAGGTGCAGGATGGTGGAATCGCTCTGGAGAAAAACAGCAGCTTGACGTCCTTTCAATCGACGTCGAAACAGGGATCAGCCACCGTGGGGTCATTGATCATGAAACAGAAGTGACCCGCGCGGCGCACATTGGTTCCCATCTGGTGGCAGCGTCGTCTACGAAAGTGACAACGCATTCGTTGTCTTCGCCGACTGATGTTGTAGGTACCGCACAGTTGCATGATGTTGGTATTCTGTCGGTTGGGGAGTTGCCAATAAAGAAAATTGCCAGTCTCGCCGCTGTTTTAAAAGAGTCAGGAAGTACTCCACTTGAGGAACCGTTGTTTAATCTCTGGACGGCTGAAGAGACTCAGGAGATTGACGGCCAGCAGACTCTTTTTGCTGAACATATCAGTGGCGCTCGGCACAAGATAAAACTTTCAGGAAAAGTCAGTGAAAATATCTGGGCACTCTTCGGGTTCAATGATATCAGTAATCAAGACAGACGTATTCTCGAGAACGAGTCACGAGATGTCGCGAGTGAAAAACAGGACAAATCAAACACGATTCAGGGTTTGTTTGACGCTGGACTCTCCGTATTTGAATTGACCATCAGTGGAAATGACAAAGACAATCAGTCCAAAGGTGTTTTCTTTGCGGAAGATTCAGCAGAATAGTGCTCGTTGACTCTATTCGTCTTTCGATAACACAGATCCGCCTATAAATGACTTGGTGGTAGCGGTGCTACCTCGGAATCAGATAATATTCCATGGGGATACATAATCGTTCTAATTCACAAGTGAGACTGATACCATGTTTTTAATGTCGACGAACTGGAGTCGTGTGTTGAAAAAGTTCTGTTGCCTTCTGGGTATCTTTCTAAGTCTGGCTGCAACTCCTGTGGCTGCATGCTCCAGGGTTCTCTATCGCGGGCCTGACGGTGCGGTTGTGGTTGCACGCACCATGGACTGGGCGCAGTCGTTGGAGGTGAATCTGTGGGCTTTCCCCGCTGGGCTTGAGCGAGATGGAAATGCTGGTGCTCGGTCACTCAAGTGGACATCAAAATACGGGAGTGTTGTTGCGACCTGCTACGACACACTTGTGGCTGATGGCATGAATGAGAAGGGGCTTGTGGTCAATGTTCTCTATCTCTCAAGCAGTGTCTATCCGCAGTTTGATGGCACTCGGCCTACCCTCTCAATAGGAGCCTGGGGTCAGTATGTGCTCGACACCTTTGCAACAGTCGACGAAGCAGTGAAGGCGCTTCAAGATGAACCCTTTCAGCTTGGTGTATTGATACTGCCCGGCGGACATGCAGGGACGGTACATCTCTCTCTTGCTGATGCAACCGGAGACTCTGCCATTTTTGAATACATTGATGGCAAACTGGTTGTTCATCATGGGAAACAGTACAGCGTGATGACCAACGATCCACCGTATGATCAGCAGTTGGCACTTAATGGCTACTGGCAACAGGTGGGTGGGAGCATTATGTTGCCGGGAACAGAACGGCCCGCTGATCGCTTTGTCAGGGCAAGCTACTATCTCGGAGAAGCTCCGCAGACATCTGATGAGACGAAGCAGATTGCCAGCATGTTCTCAATTATACGAAACGTGTCGGTGCCAATTGGTGCAGAGCGTTCCGGGAGTCCAAATGTAGCAGCAACACTCTGGCGTATCGTTGCTGATCAGAAACGGCGTACCTACTACTTTGAATTGACAGATACGCCGAATGTTTTCTGGGTAGACCTGTCAAAACTTGACCTGTCTGTCGGTCAGCCCATGCGGATGCTTCCTGTTGAGGGTGCACCCGTGATGGCTGGGGAAGTTTCCAGCCGTTTTGAAAAACAGACCAATTTTCAGTTTATGGCTGGCAGTGACCCCGGGACACAGCAATGAGCCCGCTGGAGAGACGTTGATTCTGAGCATCGCAAGTCAGAGTCGACACCGTATGAGGGTGGCTATCAGGCCAGCGTTAGAACTGGGTTGAGTCGTATCACTCATGTAAGGACAGTTAAAAATGCGTGTTCAAATTTTTTTCTTGAGTCTCATGCTGTGCTGCAGTGCCTTTCAGTGGGAGGGTGCACTCGCCAAAGAAGCCCCACGGAAGCCGAATGTTGTCATTCTGTTTATTGATGACCTTGGATATGGTGACCTTGCGTGTTTTGGAAACACAAGAATACCGACGCCCAACATCGATAGTCTCGCATCACACGGTGTCCGTTGCACCATGTCATACATTACGAATCCACCATGTTCGCCAAGTCGTTGCGCTTTGATGACCGGGATGTACGCCCAACGGTTTGGGAAATCGGGGATGGCACGGGGGCTGCCCATACCAAGAGATCATCCAACCTTGGCTGAAATCATGAGAGACGCAGGCTATGTCACTGGTCAGATTGGCAAGTGGGATATCGGCTGCGTTGGGCAAGGCCCCCATGAGCGCGGTTTTATGGAAGTCGCCAAAGATCCGCCGGGAACGCAGTACATCCGTGAAACAGAAGATGGGAGCAAAGCCTATCTGACGGATCTCAACGGTGATTCCATGGTTGAGTTCGTTAATCGCAACGCAGGGCATCCATTCTTTTTGTATTTTTCGCCACTTGCGGTGCACTCCAAAGTGAAGGAAACACCACAACGGTACAGAGACCGTATTCCGGACGGGAAGGGTACCGCTTATGATGGCGCTGTTATTGCTGTTGATGACGCTGTTGGGAAACTTCTTACTGCTCTACGCAAGCACGGTATTGAGCAAGAGACACTCATTCTGATTACCGGTGATAACGGAGCAAATATTACCGAGGGTGGAACATCTGAACCGTATCGAGGTGGGAAAGGAAAGTACACACAACAAGAGGGTTGGGTGCATACTCCGACAATTATTACGTGGCCTCAAAAAATTCCAGCCGGTGAGAAGTATTCTGGGTTGATGGGAACAATAGATTTTTATGCGACTGTTGCTGCTGCTGCCAGGCTTCGTCTGCCTGTTCGATGTGACGGGAAGAACCTCCTGCCATTTCTCACCGGGGACTTTCAAGGAGACGCACATGAGTACCTGTTTTGGCATAATGCCGATCCGACTGATGCGCCTCGGCGAAATATCTATGCAGTGCGTTGGAAAAATTGGAGATTGATTAAGACGGACGGCGTATGGACGCTCTTTGACCTGATACATGACCCGAAAGAAACACAAGATGTTGCCAAAGAACATCCAGATGTTGTGAAACATATGGTTGAGCAGTACGACCACTTTGTTGACTCACTACCGCCCCTAAAACCAAGTGCTGATTACAAAGGAGGTGGATCTGTGCCCAAGGGTTGGGGGTGGGAGATCGGCACTGGAGGCGTATTTCCAGCGGTTCAGTGACAGCATGATGTCCATGCCCTTGAGTACATGCAGGAAACGTTCAAAAATTGAGTCAAAAGCTTTGTTGGTACGTCTTGGCGAACAAAGGTGGCTGGAGTCGTGTAAGCATTGAGTAGACTGAACATTCTGTAGGCAGCAATGGGGAAGAGCATGCATGTTATCTAAGGTAGCCATGAGTTTCATTCTTAATCAGATCTATCGATATACCGCATTTGTTGCAATTGGCTGCTTGCTGTTCAGCGCAAGTATCTGCTTGGCAGCGGAAGCCCGCTTCGATGATCCAGCAACTTGGGCAGACCCCACCTTCTGGAAATCTCTGAGACAGTCAGACAAATTGACCGGGTGGGAATTTCGTGATGGAGAAATCTCGCTTGTTCGCCCTGGTGCCACTGGAAGCATTTTAAGTGAACCGGTTCCGTCTGACTTTGAACTTTCTTTTGAGTGGAAGATTGCAGAAAAAGTTAATAGTGGTGTCAAGTATCGAGTTCGCAAACATGGGGCACCATATTGGAACTCGGCGTACAAGGGCTCTGGGCATTGGGGCTTTGAGTATCAGATTTATGACGGAAAACCCAACACGGATGCACTCCATGCAACAGGAGCGATTTATGATCTCGCGGCTGCTGATTCAGACAGGTTCGTGAATCCGCCGGGAGAGTGGAACGTTGCAAAAATTGTGGCCAATGGATCAACGGTTGAGCACTATCTCAATGGTTCATTGGTTTCCTCAATACTCGCTGAGGGGCCGGAGTGGGAACGAACAATTGCACTGAGTAAATTCGCAGGTTTCGACGACTTTGGACAGTCTTCGACAAAAAGCCAAATTATGCTGACGGACCATGGTGGGCACGTTTCATATCGAAAGTTTCAATTTGTTGCACTCACACCAAAGAGCCAAGCGTTGTTGGTACGGACCGGTCCTTTTCTTGCCGATGGGATGAGAAATTGTTGGGCTGATCAAAATTCGATCAGTATCTGGACACGAACGACACAGTTCCCAGAGATGAATTCCACAGGTCAGAAGTTTCAGTCTCTCTCAACAAAACAGGCGAAAGTGTTGGAAGAAACAAAAGATGCAGCGGAATATCTATCGGATCAGCTGCCCTCAGGGGCTTCTTTGGGCGACATGATAGGAGCGTGCCCAGGCGCAGCCGGTGAAGTTCGTCTTATCTATTTCCCTCAAAAGCGATTCAAAGCAAAAAAGGAAATGACCCGGTGGAAGAAAACAACTGCGGCCCAAGACTTTACAGCGCAGTGGCACCTTGAAGGGCTTTCACCAGGTACTCGCTACGTTGCAGTGCTGGAAGTACGGAAGCCTGACAGTCAGGCGACGACGGCAATCCTTCGCGGTAGTTTTGAGACAGCACCAGCACAAAATGCAAGAACAAATCTCACCTTCTGTATGACGACCTGCCATGATTTTATTCGCTCTGATAACGGCTTGCAGGGACATAAGATTTACCCAGCAATGGAGGAGATCAATCCCTCGTTTCTTGTCCACGCGGGAGACATTGAGTATTACGACAAGCCTGAGCCGTGGGCGCTCACGAAGGAATTGATGCGATTCAAATGGGGCCGAATTTTTGCATTGCCCGATAACCGATCTTTCTATACGAGCCACACAACCTATTTTCTGAAAGATGACCACGACACGCTAAAAAATGATTGCTGGCCTGGGCAGCAATATGGGTCCGTCACGTTCGAGGAAGGAGTTCGACTGTTTAATGAGGAGCAGTTTCCTTCACGAACACCTCGTTATCAGACGGTTCAGTGGGGGGAAGACCTGCAGGTCTGGTTTCTTGAGGGTCGTGATTTTCGAAGCCCAAATACCATGGCCGATGGACCTGAGAAAACAATTCTTGGAGCCGAACAAAAAGCCTGGCTTTTTCAGACACTTGATGCGTCTACTGCATCGTTCAAACTTGTCTTTAGCCCAACCCCGATTGTGGGGCCTGATCGGAGTGGGAAAAAAGACAATCATGCCAATACGATTTTTGCCCATGAGGGTGAGCAGTTGCGACAGAAGTTTTCATCCGTTGATGGAGTCATTGTGCTGTGTGGTGACCGGCATTGGCAGTATGCATCAGTTGATACGGAGACAGGGCTCTGGGAGTTTGGGTGTGGTCCAGGTAGTGAAAAGCATCAGTTGGGTTGGAAAAAAGGAGACGAGCGAGCGTCGCATCAATTCCTTCGAGTCGCTGGTGGATTTCTGTCTGGCCATCTTGAATCCAAAGGAAAGAAAAGTACGTTAAAGCTCCATCATCGGACGGTAACCGGAGAGGTTATGAGCACATTCGACTTCCCTCAGTGAGCTGGTTCAGAACTTGGGGTACGTTGAGAAACGCTATTCGTGGTGGGTGGGGTTCGCATTGCGAGTGGAGGCTGTTCGCGTCTATGGAAGTGACCCTCGAAGCGGTATCACGTAAAGACTTGATAGACGGCCGAGTGCTTCTTTGTTCAACTCGGACAGAAAATAAATCGTTTCGCAGAATAGATGAGGGGCCCGAATGAAAAAGATACAATTGATGATTGGGTTGTTACCAAATCAAGAATTCCGTAGTGTGCGTCTCTCTTCTTGGTTGAGCCACATCGTGTGTGCTGTCTGTATTCTGAGTGTGGTGAGTACGGAACTCAATGCCAAAGACACTTTTGAGCCGTACGCATCTTCTGATGTCCCCAAGACTGCGGTTGCCCTTTGGAAAGACTACAACCCACGACATGAGCCACTCGATATTGAGGTTGTTCAGGAGTGGGAAAATGACGGGGTTATTACCCGGTATGTAACCTTTACCGTAGGCACATTGAAAGGCAAAGAATCTCGGATTGCGGGATACTATTGTTTGCCTGCAGGTAAAAAGAAGCTTCCGGCTTTTGTATGGGCACACGGCGGTGGCCAACGAGCCGATCGTCATCGTGGGGAATATTTTGCACGTCAGGGCTACGCATCCATTGATATCAATTGGCTCGGACGTCCACTTGAGGACGGAATTGAAATCAATACCGATTGGGGCAACGTTGACCCAACACAGGGTCCCCGGTTTTATAGCAAGGCTCTTCGGCAGGGATGGAAGCGCAGCCTTTTGCCTGATGAGTACTCACTTGATCCGGTTCCAAGCCCCCGGAATGCCAACTGGTTTCTGTTATCGGTCGCCGCACGACGCGGCATTACATTTCTCGAACAGCAACCCGAAGTCAACGCTGACCGGATTGGCCTTTCAGGATTTTCAATGGGAGGCATGATTACTGCCCTCACAGCTACTGACTCACGCCTAAAGGCCGTGGTGCCTTTCGTGGGAGGAACAGGGTTTAAATACGTTGACTTTCCTGGAGGAATTGAAGGAAGTTCAATTCGGGCTCACTTTCAGAATTTGGAACTTTATAAGGCAACCATCGATGCCAGCGCGTACTGGCCGTTTGTTCGCTGTCCAGTGTGCTTTATTAGTTCGACAAATGACTTCCATTCCGTGTTCGATCGAATTTATCGGTCAATGGCTCTCGTGCCACATTCGGATTGGCGGGTGAGCACGAATCTGCATCAAAACCATGGGCCTGGGCCTGAGCAATGGGTCATGCTGAATCTTTGGTTCGACCAGTATCTCAAAGGTGTTGATCAGCATATTCCTGTGACACCGCCGTCAACCTTTTCTGTGGCAGGTGGCACAGCATCTTTTGCTGTCACGCCAGAAGATCAAGATCGACTTGTTGCAACGGAAATCTATTTTAGCTACGACTCCAATCCGCGGACAAGATTCTGGGAGCGGGCTCAAGCCCAGCAGGACGGGCAAACATCATCAGTCAAGGTTCCGGTCTTCGAAGATCTGCCGCTGTATGTCTTTGCACTGTGTCGGTACAAACTTGGACATGTTCGGACCTTGGAGCGTGGTGAAACGTCAACATATACCCTGAACTCGGTCGAGCATTCGTTCATTCCAGAAAAAGTGAACCTCGAGTCCCTTGTTAGTTTGGCAGATCCTCATGAGTCAGTAGAAGATTTTGAAGATGGTTTTGGCAATTGGTCCTCGCGCGATCAGCAGACAATAAAGACATATAAATTTCAAAGTCCACGGCTCGACCGAAAAAAAACAAAGAAACTGGCAATCGTCATTAATCCTTTCGGAAAGAAGTTGAATGTTCGGTTGCGCACCGACAGTGGATTTCTTAGTCGACCGAACAATATTGGAAGTTTTTCAGCCGGAAAGACAGTTGAGGGCCAAGGCCCACAGACAATAGTTCTGCGACGGGAAGATTTTAAAGGGCCGGAAGGAAAAGAACTTGAGTGGTCGAAGATTGCAACCTTTGAAATAACTGTCTTCGATGCAGCTACGAATCAAAAGATTGCCTTGATGGCAGACAACGGTGAGAAAGTTCTGCAGTTAATCGAACTGAGAGATTAAATGTGGCGGTGCCGATCGTTGTTGGTATGAGAAAGGAATGCAGTTATGTCGAGAAACGCCTTGCGTATGTTCAGTTTACTCCTGGCTCTGTTTGGGGTGTTGGAGAGAAGTGCAGCGTGTGCCGCTGAACAGCCCAACATTATTTTTATCTTTGCTGATGATTGGGGGTGGGGTGATCTTAGTTGCCATGGCCATCCCTATGTAAAAACACCAAATATTGACCGTCTTGCACGCGAGGGGACTGACTTCCATCGCTTCACCGTTGCCAGTGGCGTGTGTTCTCCGAGTC
>WLWF01002816.1_pt1 | contig 12052 bp, 7 predicted proteins | sample 6718331 | NCBI WGS metagenome assembly WLWF01 (sample SAMN12718692, study PRJNA515312) | sponge metagenome | isolation source: marine sponge | host: Mycale hentscheli | place: New Zealand: South Island, Marlborough, Capsize Point | collected 2003-05-01
CGGCATGTATGTCCGATTGGGATTCTCAGTCGCCGTTCATATGAAACCCGACGTCCTCTTGGTCGACGAGGTGCTCGCCGTGGGTGATGAGGAATTTCAGCGCAAATGCTTCGACCATCTCTACACATTGCGACGTGAGGGAAGAACGATCGTTGTTGTCAGCCACGGCTTGGGTCAACTCGAGGGACTGTGTGATGAAGTCGCGTGGCTTGACCACGGCACCGTCCAAGAAATCGGCCCGGCCACGGAAGTCATTGGGTCTTACCTTCGAAGGGTCAACGCTGAAGAAGCCAGCGCACGTGCGGATATTGCAACGACGCGCGACGAGACGACGATGCGGGCAGGCAGTGGAGTCATCCGCAGCAGAGCGGTGCGACTAGTAGACGCGCAGTCCCAATCCATCAACCACGCGGAAACGGGCAATACCTTTGGAATCGAACTGGAACTGCACTGCTATGAAGAAGTTCTAGGCCCGAATGTTCGCTTTGCCTTCCAACATGAGACTGGATCGCTCGTCACCATGATGAGTAATCACCGCATCGGCTTTGACTTCGACCACGTCAGTGGCGATAAGACCGTTACCGCGTGTCTGACGAACAATCCCCTACTGCCTGGGCGGTACCGAGTACATGTTGACATTTTTGATCACACGGGAAGTGTTCTCATCGACAATTGGGATGACGCCATTGAGTTCACGGTGCGCAGCCAACGAGGAGAAATCGGTCAAGGCTTCGTAGAGCTCCCGTACACGTACGAGATCCGATAACTCGAAACCCATGGATCTTCCCGAGTCCCACCCGCTGATCCGCGCCAAGCGGCGCGCAGGTCGGATGAAGCGCTACGTGAAGCGACAGTGGTGGGAACGAAACATCGGCAAGCAGTACAAGGCATGGTTGCTGGATTCCCAACAGCGCCCGGTGGGCTCCATTGACAATGCGGTGCCCCTCGGAGTCATCGTCCCCGTATACAACCCGCCCGTACGCTTCCTCGAGGAATGCCTCACGAGCGTGCTGAACCAAACTGGACGCAACTGGCAGTTGATCGTCAGTGACGATGGTTCAACGAAAGCGGATGTTGTTGCTTACCTGGATCAATTCACCGACGAGCATGCTGATGACACCCGGGTGGTTGTCATCAGAGGCGAGAACGGAGGAATATCCGCAGCTCAGAACCGAGCCCTTGAGTTCGTGACATGCGAGTACTTCGGGTGGCTGGATCACGATGATCGACTGAATCCCCGCGCGGTCGAACTCATGAGCGAAGCGATCGCGATAAGTGACCCTCGACCTGAAGTGGTCTACTCCGACGAGGACAAGATCGATAGCAAGGGCGAGCATTACGAGCTCTACTGCAAACCAGATTTCTCGCCCGAACTACTGCTCACCCAGATGTACCTGTGCCATTTCACTGTCTTCGACACCGATGTGGTGCGAACCCACGGCGGCTTCCGAAGCGAGATGGACGGCGCTCAGGACTTCGATTTAGCCCTTCGGCTGCTCCCTGAGCTCCATCACGTTGTCCACATTCCACTGCCGCTCTACCACTGGCGCGCGTGGAGTGAATCCACTGCACTCACCATCGATGCGAAACCGTGGGCCCAGCAAGCCGGGCAGCGGGCGCAGCAGTCCCACCTAGAACGCTCCGGGGGTGGAACAGTTCTCCCGAGCAAAGTCCCCGGCTTGAACGAAGTTCACCCGGTGGTCCAGGGAAAGCCCTGCGTGTCTGTTGTCATTCCAACCATCGGGGCACGTAACGCGCAGCGCACGGCACGCTTCGTTGATGATGCGGTACACACGCTGCGCGAAGCTGAGCCATCCCTTGAGCTCGAGATCATCGCCGTCACCACCGGAACGCTGGAACCAATTCCCGACGTCGACAAGCAGGTTGTGTACGAGCCGCACGGGGACTTCAACTTTGCTGAAGCGGTGAACATTGGCCGATCACAGGCAACTGGCGACTACCTTCTGATCCTGAACGACGACACCACGGCGGATTTCCCGTCCCCGGTCACCCGTATGTTGGAAATGGGGCAGCGCCCGGGCGTGGGTGCGGTGGGTGCAAAGCTCACCTACCCCGATAGCCGACTTCAGCACGCAGGAATCGTCCTCCTGCCCAGCGGACCCACCCACGTGCACATCGCCAAGGCAGCCAATTTCCCCGGATACTTCGGTTCGACACTCACGCCCAGGAACTACCTCGCGGTGACCGCTGCTGCGATGCTCACGCCCATCGAAGCATTCGACGAGATCGGCGGCTTCGATAGCCAGTTTGCTCGAGATTTCAACGATGTGGACTACTGCCTACGCCTGCGCGAGGCGGGCTATCGCATAGCGTGGACGCCGTACGCCCACCTCACACATCACGAGGGAGCATCCATCGTGCGCAAAACTGCGGATCCGGCAGAGCTCGCCGAATTCCAGCGCCGTTGGTCAACCAAGATTCAAGTTGACCCCTTCTACTCTCCTGCACTGAATCAAAGCCTCGACCGCATCTACGAGGCGCTATGAAGCCACTCACCACACCACGCGGACGGTCATTCGTTGTTGTCGGTGACGCCTCTGTGGTGACGATTGATCGATTAGCTGTTATCGGTGACCGCTTTGATTCCGATCCACGCATAGCGAGCGTGTCGGTGGTCTCGCACCCGTACCCCGGACAAGAGTTCCTGCGAGCTGTCGCCCCTGCGGGGTGTGCTGTTGCCGTCGCGACAGATCTTGAAGCGCTCACCGGACCCGTAGCGGATGAGGTTGACTCATCACAACTCGCTCACTGGTCCCGAGCAGCCAGCGAGCGCGGGCTCTGGCACGACTGGTGGCTGACCAATGCGCCGGATGTAGCGAAGTCCGAGACCTTCATCCAGCCACATGACGTTGATCTCCAAGAATCTTCGGACCTAGCGTCGTCTCGAGCATCGGCGACGCAGACGGTCCACCTCGACCGTCGAGGAATTTCCCTCACTATTGACGCCACCTGGCTCGGCCAACACCAAACCGGTGCGCAGGTACTCACCACAGCTGCCATCGAAGCACTAGCGTCCAATAGGCGTGTTTCCGAGATTCGCCTCGTGGGGTTGCCAGAATTTCCTCCCTACGCAGAACATCTCGCAGACATCGCGGGTATTCGTCGGGTGCCAACCGCCGACGCTGCGGCTGAGGGGCCGAGCGACGTCATTTGGTACCCGAATCAGATTGACCAACGCGTCAATGTCAACGGTGCGCGTTTGCTAGGTCGCAGGGTCATCACCACATACTTGGATCTGATTGCCTACGACATTCCCCGCTACCACGCGTCGAATGATGCGTGGGCCGCCTACCGTGCCCTCCAACGCCGAATCGCATTGAGCGTTGATGGCATCACCACCATCAGCGCTGACGTCGCCAACCGACTCCTTCAGGAGGTCCCCCGGCTAGTCACACAGCGCGTGCAGCCGATACCGCTGGGGCTTGACCACATCACGACAGCCCGCGACGATCCCGGGTCGGACATTGATGGCCTGCGTGATCAACTCGGCAGTCGACCGTTTGTATTGGTGCTTGGAAACGACTTCCGGCATAAGAACCGTGACTTCGCCATCAAGGTATGGGAAAGGACGCTGGAGGCGGGTGTCAATTGTGATCTTGTGCTGGCCGGACTGCATGTGAAGTCCAGTAGTTCACGAGAGTTGGAAGACCAACTGCTCTCCCAACACACCAACTTGCGGGGTCAGGCGCACTCGGTGGGTCACGTAAGTCCGGGAAGCCGGGAGTGGCTCTTGGAGCACGCCGCCGTGATCCTGTATCCCTCCAGCGCTGAAGGTTTCGGCTTCGTTCCTTATGAGGCAGCTGCGCTCGGGACACCCAGTACTTTCGCAGGGTTCGGCCCGCTGGCCGAAATATCTGGGGTGAAAGACGTCCCTCCGCGTTGGTCTGTGGATGCGTTCGCCGCCGACGTGAAGGTGATGCTGACCGATCCGGAGAAGGCCCACGAGCGCGTGTCCCGCCTGCGAACGGCAATCGAGAGTTCTACGTGGGCACAATTTGCCGAGGAACTGTTGGGCTTCATTGAGCGAATCGACTCCCTGCCGCCGGTCGAAGGATCACTCGTTGGTGGAGGCGCAGGTGATGCGGCCGCATTGAACGCGGTGCTCAGCAGCAAGACGTGGCGAGCGACGTCACCGTTGCGCAAACTGGGAAAGCGCCTACGCGGATGAGTAACCGCCCGATACGCCCGATTCTCGTCTGCATGGTCTGGCGAGGCGGTGAGCGTTTCGAGCGGGCCTTGGCATCGATTGAAGGGACCCTTCCCCACTTCCACCGGGTGGTGCTGAGCATCACCGGACCGAAGTTCGGAGAAGACATGGCGCGCGCCACCGCATTTCAAGAGATTCATCCCACTGTGGAAGTGATTTGTACGGGCGAAGAGTGGCCGACGATGCAACATCAAGCCTTTTGGGTCGAGTACCTCATTCGATCGGGGGCTAGTGCCCAGGATTGGATCTACTGGCTTGCCTACGACGACGAAGTTCGTGCTAGCGGAGTCCAAGCCATTGTCAACGAAGCAGGCTCCTGGCCACTAGTGCCGGGCACCGCGTATTTCGGTCCGTGGGCAATGCGCCATGAACAGCCAACGCAGCTATGGGCCGGCGACCGACGTGAACGACTCGAGTCGTGGACGAGCTTTCCCCTCGATGGGCCAGCTGAACTTGCCGTCGAGCAGTGGGTCACCGAGCAACTTCGCCAACCGACCTATATTCAAATGAGCGGTTCGGTGAACCCGCTTCAGTCCTTCATCGACCTGAAAGACCTCCGCCCCCGCAAGCGCGGACCGATGCGAATCGAAATGGCGGTTGCTTCAGCAACGGGCAGTAGGTCAGTCGCGGAATTTGCCGAGCCCGTATCAATCATCTACGGACGCTCGAACTCCGATCGTGCCGCGTATGGAAAGCGAGCACGGAAGGAAGACATGCACCTAGCAACATGGTTGGCTCGCTACTCGTTGCACCACCGTCGGGCCGCAACGACTTTGACCGCGGCCACAATCGGTGCAGTGAGTTCAGCGGTTGCCGCCGCAGTCGGAATCAAGGATCCTCCAAGAGAGGAGTGGAGGGTTCGAGGGACAGTGGACCCGTAGTCACCGCTGGCGGTTGATGAGCCGCAAGAGATAGTCGCCGTAGCCGCTCTTCACGAGGGGCGTCGCGAGATCTTCGAGTTGGGCATCATTGACCCACCCGTTACGCCAGGCGATTTCCTCAACGCATCCGACTTTGGTTCCGGTCCGGTCCTCCATGACACGCACGAACTCGCCCGCATCCTGCAGACTTCGGAACGTTCCAGTGTCCAGCCAGGCCGTTCCGCGCTCCAACACAGTGACGGTGAGTGATCCCGCCTGTAGGTAGTGATCGTTGACCGCGGTGATCTCGAGCTCGCCACGGGCCGACGGAGTGATCGTCTTGGCGACATTTACTACGGACTCGTCGTAGAAGTACAGGCCAGGCACCGCAAAGTTGCTCTTTGGCTGATCCGGCTTTTCCTCAATTGATAGGGCTACGCCTGATTCGTCGAAAGCGACCACGCCGTACTCAGACGGATTTGCGACCTCGTAGGCGAACACGTGTCCGCCGCTCACCTGGGTCAGGTCCGCCAGGTGACGGCCGAGGCGGGGCCCGTAGAAGAGATTGTCTCCCAGAATCAACGCGGCGCCCTGGCCGTCAAGGAAGTCCTCAGCGATCAAGAAGGCCTGCGCGAGGCCCTCTGGCCTAGCCTGAACCGCGTAGTGAATCGACATCCCCCACGCTGTGCCGTCGCCAAGGAGGCGTTGGAAAGCCCCTGAATCCTCAGGTGTCGTGATGATGAGAACGTCGCGAAGCTCCGCAGCCATCAAGGTGGCCAGCGGGTAGTGGATCATCGGCTTGTCGTAGACGGGTAGCAATTGCTTACTCACGCCTTTGGTAATCGGCCAGAGTCGGGAGCCGGTGCCGCCGGCGAGGATGATTCCCTTCACACCAGAACGCTATCGGGTGATCCTCTAGCCCCTGGCTACGAGTTGGAGGGACGTCCCAGGATCACGTTGACACTGGCCCTCCGCACGGTACGGATCGCGTGACGCGGCGATTGCTGCCATTCGCGGGGAAAGAGCCTAAGCCGGTTGGTGAGGATTCTTTGCCGGCGTTGTCGGGAGTGCCCTGTGCGCAGGAAACTGCGTCCAAGAATCTGCGTACGTTCACCAGCACCGATCCGGTGTTCGAATGTGATGCCTGGAAGTGCAATGACCCGATAGCCAGCTTCACGAAGAGACAAGCAGGCCGCCGAATCGACTGCGTCCATTCCGAGGGTGGAGTCAAACCCACCGATGCTCACGAGGGCAGCAATGTTCCATAACGATCCACTGGAGATGAGTTCTTCAGTCTCAGGATAGGGCTGCAACGCATCATGGGACGGCTCGGTCGGATAAGTGAAGTCACCGCTGGCATCATCTATGTGTAAAGCTCCCATGACGCCTACCCGGACTCCAGCACTCAACACATCGTCAGCGACGCCACCGAGGTGCTCGATGTATCCGTGCGGAAGGCGTGAGTCTTGGTCGACAGTCAGCATCCACTCGGCACCGCATTCTTGTGCGAAGGCAAGACCGTCATTGAGCCCGCGGCCGATTCCCTTGTTGACGTGATGTCGAAGCATCCGCACGCCAGGAATGGCCGCGATCGAAGAGAGGCGCTGATCAGAAGTGCACGGACTCCCGTCGTCAGTGACAAGTACTTTTGAAACGCTCGACAAGCTCTCAGTGAGAGATTGGACGTTGGCATCCGGTCTATAAGTGGGGACTACGGACACCACGCTGGACACGACGTCAGACTAGTCGGAGGCCGGTAGGCTGCCGTCCCAAGTGCGAACAACTGGAGGAATGGCGTGGCCGAAGCGAAGAGGGCCTTCATTACCGGTGTAACCGGCCAAGATGGCTCGTACATGGCCCAGCAACTTCTCGAAAAGGGTTACGAGGTACACGGCCTTGTCCGCCGATCAAGCACCTTCAACCGCAGCCGGATTGATCATCTTCATCACGATGAGCATCTGCCAGGGAAGAACCTGCACCTTCACTATGGAGACGTAACCGACGCGGCACGCATGCACCAACTTGTCTCAGAATTGCACCCGCACGAGGTATACAACCTCGCCGCACAATCGCATGTCAGAGTTTCTTTCGACGAGCCGTTGTATACGGCGTCGGCGACAGGTATCTCGACCCTCAATCTCCTAGAAGCGATTAGGAGCGTTGACACATCAATTCGGTTCTATCAAGCAAGTACGAGTGAGATGTTCGGGGCATCTCCGCCACCACAGAACGAAGAAACTCCGTTCTACCCCCGCAGCCCCTACGGCGTGGCGAAGGTCTACAGCTACTGGATTACCCGGAATTACCGCGAGGCGTACGACATGTTTGCTGTGAACGGTCAACTGTTCAACCATGAGTCGCCGAGACGTGGCGAGACTTTTGTCACGCGCAAGATCACACTCGGCGTCGCCAACCTTGTGAAGGGTAACCAAAAGGAACTCTGGATGGGAAATCTGGACGCTATCCGCGACTGGGGCTATGCGCCGGAGTACACCGAGGGAATGTGGCGCATGCTGCAGGCCGACGAGCCAGATGACTTTGTGCTGGCGACGGGAAGCGCGTACACCATTAAGGACTTCCTAACTTTTGCCTTCCAGCACGCCGGCTTGGACTGGGAAGAGTTTGTCAAATTCGATCCAAAGTTCCTTCGGCCCACAGAGGTGGACGAGCTGATTGGTGATGCATCCAAAGCACAGGAGAAACTTGGCTGGAAAGCGCAAGTCCTGCCGCCGGAACTCGCCAAAATAATGGTTGATGCGGACTTAGCACGACTTGAGGGTGCGCCCGAAGGCCAGTTCTAGAGACGTCATGCGCGTCCTGATAACCGGCGCTGCTGGACAAGACGGCACCATCCTCGCCTCCGTACTGGAACGGGAGTCGATAGAGGTCTTCGGGCTAATCAAGCCGGGAACTGACGCGAGTCTGCTGCGTTCCTACGCTCCAAGGATCGACATCGCCGAAGTGGATCTGGCGGATGTGCAGAGCCTTCGCGGGGCCATGAGGGAGGTGAAGCCAACACACGTCTATAACTTCGGTGGATTCACGTCCCCGTCTGCGTCGTGGCAATACCCGGATGAGGTCCGTGCAATCAATGTGGATGCGGTCCGAGTCATGTTGGAAGAGATCAGCACGGTGACTCCTGCCACTCACTTCTTCCAGGCCTCGTCATCGCACGTGTTCGAGGGAACCGATAGATCGCCACAAGATGAGACGTTCGAGCCCAGCCCGGAAAGTCCCTACGCGAAATCGAAAGCTGATGCTCTGTCCTTGGTTCGCGCGGCGAGAGCAGACAAGGGTGTCTTCGCTGTATCGGGGATTCTCTACAACCACGAGTCTCCACTCAGGAGCGAAAACTTCGTCACACGCAAGATCACTATGGCAGTTGCCCGAATCGCGGCAGGGTTGCAGGAAGTACTGGAGCTTGGAGACATCGAAGTTGCGCGGGACTGGGGCTGGGCGCCGGACTACGTCCGTGCTATGCGACTCATGATGGAAGCCGACGCACCCTGTGACTATGTGTTGGCAACGGGAATCTCGCACCGCCTGTCCTTTTTCGTAGAGAAGGCGTTTCTCGCTGGTGGGATTTCAGAGTGGCGAAACCATGTTGTCGCGGGTCACAGTGATCGACCAGTCGATACGAACAAGATGGTCGGAGACTCACGACGGGCGCATCAGGAACTCGGCTGGCGTCACACCGTGGACTTCGATCGCATGGCCGCCACGATGGTCGCCAACGACGTTGCTTTGCTCCAAGACCCCGACCATCTCTGGCTCGATTTCTGACCTACCCGACTCAACGTCGGGTTCCCCTACCCTTAGCGGGTGCCCCCCTTCGTCTCGTACGCCCAAAACGGTGAAGACGTTCGCGTGTGGCACGCCTTCGGTCCCCGTCAGCCGGAGACAGCAGCGCCCCTGACCTACGTGGAGATCGGTGCGAACGAGCCGTGGCGTGGATCGGTGACCGGGGCGCTCTACCAACTCGGTTGGCGAGGCTTGCTCGTTGAGCCCGATCCTGACCTGGCATCGCAACTCAGAACCTTTCGACCAAGGGACTCAGTGGTTGAAGCAGCAGCATCAAGAGTCGACGAACAAGTCTCGTTCTATCGGGTTCCCGGGACTGGGCTAGGAACACTCGACGCTCAGGAAGCAACCGCAGCACAGGAACGTGGCTTCGACGTGATTCAAGCGACCGTAAAGGCGCGACGCACGGAGGACCTGATTGCCGAGTGGACGCAAGCACAGGACGTGTTCGACATTCACCTTCTGTCCATCGACGTGGAAGGCGCCGAAGAGGTAGTACTGGATGGACTGTCCTTGAAGGCGCACCGGCCCTGGGTAATCTGCGTTGAGGCTATCGCTCCTGGAACAGCAACCCCGACCCACGGGCGCTGGCAGGAACGGTTGCTTTCACGAAACTACCGCGAGGTGGCCTTCGATGGCGTCAACCGTTGGTACCTCGCTGAAGAGCGAGCGGATGCGCCCGTAGCAGCGAGCGCCGGGGCCACGCCCGGATCGACAATCGCTGACGCCATCGCGACTCCTTTTCACGCAGTTGACGTCGGCGCCTTCGGCTGGGCCACCGCAGAGATCCACGACCTGCGGCACAACCAACAGCAGAGTGTGGCGCGTGGCGCGTGGCAGGCTGAATTGCGGGGCAACGAGGTCGCGCGTGAGGTTCCCACGAGTGAGTACCTACGTCAGATCGAGGAACTCCGAACCGAAGTGGTCACCACCCGCGGAAGCCGCGCCTATCGCTTAACGAAGAAGGCCACCGAGGCTGGCAGCAAAGTTGCGTCTCGCTTGCGAAGGATCAAGCCACCCGGCCCTGTCGCCGACCGCATTGTGCGACAACGTCACCTACGGCACGTCGCGGTCAATATGACGCACCTGACAGATCCGGCATACCTGAACAATCCGGTAGTTGACGAGGTCACGTGGGCCCACGACGATCAGAGGCCACCCCTGCCGCCGGAATTGCATGTCGCTGTACCAACAGATCTCGACGGTATCCGTCAGTGGCTCGACGACAACATCTGGGATAGCGATGATCAGCTCGACTCACGGATGGACAACCTTGGTGATGAAGTCGGTCGAGCCCGATCGGCTCTGCGGACCCGCGTGAGTATCTCCGCCATGACACCGTCCACGAACGAGGCCGGCCTCGGAGCGGACATCCTGGTGGACGCCCGGTGCTTACAAACGCCAGCCTTTGGCCACCGGGGAATCGGTAGGTTCGCCGATGCGGTTGTTCGGGGCGTTCGCACCGAGTTCGGCGATGACAGAGTTGTTCTTCTCGTTGATCGCGGCTTAGAGGAACTCCCCACCGATATCGCCGGCACGTGTCGTCAAATCGCTCGTGTGGAAGACGCCACTGGTCTTCGCGCGCTCGTCCAGCCATCGCCGATGACGCACGACCCCAGGCCCCTTCTCCCCGTTCTCGCAGCAGCAATCCCGAGCATTGCGGTGGTCTTTGACTTCATTCCTCTGCATTACCCAACGATCTATCTGAAGCATGTTGCCGACAGGCTCGAATACGCAGCACGCCTGGACGCTTTGCGACGATATTCCGCATTTGTGGGTATTTCTCGGACTGCTGTGAAGGATGCGGCATCGGCTTTGGGAATCGCGGCGAACGATGAGCGGCTCACGCGTGCGGTTGTCGCCTGGCCGGATGACACACGCACGACGGCACGAACCCCAAGAGATCAGCCAGGTACGACATCAGGGCCGGTTGTCTTGATGACCGGAGACGAGCCGCGCAAGAACACCTTCGGAGGACTGGCAGGTATTGCTGCGGCGACATCTAACGAAGGACAGCGAGATGTTCGGGTCGTTGGCATGGCTGGCCAAGAGACCCGCGTGCACCACTGGTCGATTGCCGCCGCCATACGCCCGGGAGAAGCCCAAACGATGCCGCGGCTGACGGACCAGGAGTTGCATCAACTCTTGGCAAGCGCGTCGTGTGTGGTTGTGCCGAGTTTTGACGAAGGCCTCTCACTTCCGGTGATCGAGGCGGTCAACGCTGGAACGCCGGTGGTGACTAGCAACATCCCCTCGCATCGCGAACTAGTGGGCACGGGGGCGTTTACTTGTGATCCGGCAAGCCCGCGCAGCATCGCCAAAGCCGTGCGCAAAGCCAGGGGGAGTAGGCGGATAGCCCGCAGCCAACAACGCACTCTGGCCCGCCACAGCCAGGAGTCCTTGCCCGAAGCTATCTGTGCGTTCATTTCCAATACTCCAAAGGGTGAGGTCGCCTTCACCAACAGGGTCCCGACGAAGGGATCCGCTGCCAGCGGCAACCGAAGGCTGAGCGTGGGGGTCCTCACTCCGTGGACACCACAAGCATCCGGAGTGGCAGATTTCTCTGCGACCGTGTTCGACGAACTGGCCAAAGGTGTTGATGTCACCGTCTACTCCACCCAAGCTGCGCAGGTCACCAACCTCCCGAGTCGGAACGTCGAGGAAGTCTTAGACGATCCATGTGCTGTTCAACAGCGGCACGACGCTCTAGTCGCTGTGGTGGGCAACAGCCATTTCCACCTGCCCTTCGTGAGCGCGCTGGGCGTAGTGGACGCCCTTGTCATCGCTCATGACACCCGGATGGTTGAGTACTACACGGCCCTTCGCGGACCTGGTGGTGCCGCAGAGGTCATGGCAAGAACCGCAGACCCATCAGCCTCACGCAACCTCAACCCGCCGCTCGACGAGCAGATTCGTGACATGCGCCTTCTTCAAAACACCGGTCTTTGGGAGATCGCACGGCGTTCACGGGGCCTCGTCCTCCACTCCGTGTCAGCCACCTCTCGAATAGAGGAAGAGACAGGAATCAGGCCACATGTCTTGCCGTTCGCCACGCAGCGAGTTCCTGACAAGGACGCGATAACTTCGGGTGACCGTCAGGCGGCACGCAACAGGCTCGGCTTCGATGAGTTTCCAGCGGGAACCATCCATCTCGGTAGCTTCG
>WLWF01002821.1_pt1 | contig 12041 bp, 14 predicted proteins | sample 6718331 | NCBI WGS metagenome assembly WLWF01 (sample SAMN12718692, study PRJNA515312) | sponge metagenome | isolation source: marine sponge | host: Mycale hentscheli | place: New Zealand: South Island, Marlborough, Capsize Point | collected 2003-05-01
TTCCCTTGTTGTTCTTGAGAACGAGGATGTCTTCGATTTCGCTGTGCCAAATTGGGAAATGAACCGTTGCTGAACCTCCTCTAACTCCGTTTTGAGTACAGCATCTAACAGTGGCCTCAAATTTTTTAAGGAACGGGATGACACCTGTATGTTGTACTTCACCATCACGAATCCTGCTCCCCAGAGCACGAATCCGACCAGCGTTGATGCCAATCCCCGCACGCTGTGACGTGTAATATCCGATAGCCATATCAGAGGTGAAAATGCTATCAAGAGAATCGTCAGACTCAACGAGAACACAAGAAGCATACTGACGAAGAGGAGTTCGCACACCTGCCATAATAGGCGTCGGAATATTGATAAGGTGTTTCGAAACCGCGTCATAGTACTTTTTGACGTACGATAGACGGGTCTCTTTAGGGTAGGCATGAAAAATAGTCGCGGCAATCAACATATACATGAACTGGGGAGTCTCATAAATCTGCCCAGTTGAACGGTCCTGTACAAGATACTTGTCGTATACCTGACGAAGTCCTGCGTAGGTAAACTTCAAGTCACGATCGTGGTCTAGGTATTCACCCAGTTCCTTGATCTCTGCGATGGTGTAGTAGTCAAGGATGGCTTTGTCATATACACCGTGCTTAAGTCCAAAGTGAATCTGTTGTTCCAGACTCCAGTGGTCATGCATCTTCTTAAAGATACTCTTGCGAATTGAATACAACAACAGTCTAGCAGCCACAAACTGATAGTTGGGGTTGTCGAGTGTGATGAGGTCTGAGGCGGACCTGATGAGTGTCTCCTGGATATCAGCGGTGCTGATACCGTCATACAGTGACAGCTGGGCATTCATCTCAACCTGTGAGGCAGACACACCTGTTACATCTTTACAAGCTTCCTCCACCATCACATGGATCTTATTCAAATCAAGTGGCTCACGGCCACGGTCATGTCGTTTTTGGACGTAGATTTCAGTCATTTCTTCCATTCATTGAACTTAAGTTTAGCAGTTAGACCCGAATATACATTCGATTCTACAATAGTTTGGACTAGATGTCCACCCAGGATCATGTCATTGATGTCCTTCTCCTTGATATTGTCAGGCCAGATAACTACAGCATCCCCACTATCGATGTGCCTCTCAATTCTTGCTGTAATTTCATTGTTGCGTGGTTCATTATCATATATGAAGACCCTGTTATTAAGATGCTCAGGCAAACCAGAAACATCAGCACCCGCCATAGCCAAGGAGTTGTCAATAAGTAGCGAGTCGAAGGGTCCTTCTGTGATGTAGATGATTCTTTCATGATTAATAGTGTCTAGTCCAAAGATCTTCGGTTGGTCTTCGTCAAGGAGGATAGTGATATAGCGAAGACCAGTATTAGAAAGGGAACGGCCTTGGAAACCAAATACATCTCCCTCTTGAGTTCGTAGAGGAATGATGATTCTTCCTTCATCTGATGTTGTATCTGAGAATGTATCTGGCTTGACGGAGTTCGTCCACTCCTTGAATTTCTCTGTGTAATACAGAGCTGTTGTGGGTAATCTCCGGTTGAGTAAGTACTCTCGTGCCGGGTGTGAATTATTTAGTTCGTCGATAGGAGTCAAATCCCTCAAGGTGTTCACTTTGAACACGGGAGTTTGGGACACAACTTTCTTGACCTTCCTCATGTCCACACGAGGTTTCTGACTGTCCTTGAACTTCTCTAATCTATACTCTTTGTATAATTGTGGATCAACATGTTCAAACAACTTACCAATAGGTAAACTGACACCACAGTTGTGACACTTATATACCAGGTCACCCTTCAACTCGAATACGAAACCCCTGGCTTTGTTTTTGTTCCGTGTGGAGTCACCACATACAGGACAACGAAAGTTCCAGAGGTTCCGTTTCTTCTGTTTGAATTTTTGTAGACGGGTGGACAGGAGATTCAGGTATTTAATCTCTGTGTACATAGAACAAGGATCTTACCCTTCTATGATACCACAACTTCGTAATTTCCCCAAGGCCATCGGGTCGGATATCCAGGAACTTTATCTAAAGTTACAGGACCACCATCAATTCCGTCGAATCCACCCATGAAGTAGGGGAGTTCTTTCCATGTATGTACGCCGTCACCGAATTTAAGACCACGAGCATCCATCTCGTAACCCATCTCTCCCTTTAGGAGGACGGGGTCGTTGTCGGTCCATAATTGAGCATCGTCCCTACGGACGAGGATTCGCATATTTCTTACAGTTGTGCTTGCCATACTTGCTCCTAATACCTAGATATTTAGAAATTTAACCCCTTGGATCCTCTCCAAAGTGGAGTCGATCGAGTGCATTTCTACACTCATCTACTCTATTGCCAATGTCATCCATCCGTCTAGCCATAGTGTTGTGCCACTCTTCTTCATTCTTTATGTGCATCACCAGATCATCGGTTGACACATAATTCTTGGCTACATCCACTCTAAGATCGTCTAACTTTCTTTCAATTACATTGACTGTGGTATTCAGTGAGTTGAAACCTGTGGTCATACTATCGTAGTTTCTTTTGTTAGACCATACAAAGACACTTATAGCTCCACCAGCCAACGGGCCAATTATTGCGAGGACGAGTTCCGGTCCCATTTTTTCTTTCTCCTAGAAGAACGTACTTTATCGATTGCCTTTGTGAGAGTGGGGTTCTCGTCTGCCGCAGTAGGGACATCTCCACCATCAACTTCTGCCGTCCCGCCATCAGCCACGTCTCCACAACAGTTCTCAAGGAACTGTCTTTTACGTTCGGCCAAGGAGAGAAAATAGTCAGGCATATTAAGTTATATTCCTTTTTATTTAGATTCCCTCAATACTATCGAGTCTGGCCTCTATGGCATCAAGTCTCTCATAGATGTCGTAGGTTCTTCCAGGACCCCCTACTTCGTTCCAGGAGGTCCCATCATAGATGCTGAGGATATCAACCTCTTCGTCATACCACATATCACCTGCCACAAGGTCTCCACCATTGGGTCTGTGTGTAGGAACACCATCGCCATTCTGATAGTTGGGGATAGTTTGTCCTGATGTCTGTACACTGGCTATAACCAGGTTTCTGTTGAGGAAGGAAGCAGTCATACTTGACAGAATGGGTAATTGTTGTTAGACTTGCAGTGTCAACAAAGAGAACTAGTTATAGTCCTTTAAGCAACTTAAGGATGTAATCATCTTCATTGATCTTATGTAGTTCTGTTTTAGGATAATCAGGTAATCGATTCAAATAAACGAGGAACGATTTTAGATAGGACCAGTATGCTCTTTCAGTTTTATAGAAGAACATAGGGACTGCTGCTTCATGCCAACAGTTGAATATAACAATGATATGATTCAACAAAAGATGGCTGTTCATACTACGGGTCTCGTGGTATTTCTTCAGCCATCTTTTAACATACTTGAATCGTTTCAAGTCTTCCTGAAACTCATCTTGTGTAGTGGATGTAGGGTTGTCGTAATATTTTATAGCGAATAATAAAAAATTATCGTCATTCAATTCATCGAACTTCATATCAAGTCATTAGGGAATGATGGGAACTGGTGACTCACCTGTCCAGTCAGAACCACCAGCTGTGGTGTCTTCCCAGTTGTCTTCTGCTGCAGGAGCATCACCAGGGGAAGGAACTTTATCGGCATAACCACCAGGTGCTACGGTGTCGAAGTCACCCATGATGATGTAGGGAGGAACACCAGGCATTGTGTCGGGTGCAACAGTGTAGTAGTTAGGTAGTTCAGGACCAGCGTTTACACTATCGTCGGGATATCCATATTGTGAGTCAGAAGGTGAGGATACACCAGACCAACCGTCAGGAATTTGACTTACAGTGTCGTCGACATTAATAGCTTCCCAAGCAATCTGGTCGAATCCGGTTCCGGAGTAGGTATCGTTCTTCTCGATGACGATCTTATCCATTGTGACCATGGAGTCGTCACTGACACGATAGGTGTGGTCAGAGTATCTGTAATCATTTACACTGTCACCAAGCTGGAATGCTACATCAGTTACAGTGCCAAGTTTGTATGGGTTAGTCTCACATACACCATCATTATATCCTACTGTGTCTTTACCCTCTAGATAACCCTCACCATTGCTTACGTTGTGAATCTCCTTACCGGGAACAACCTGACCAGCTACTAGAATCTCATCCCACCAGAGAGTTCTGTCAGTATTTTTGAAGTGACGATATACCCAACCTTCTTCTGACAGATAGATATTATCTGCATCATATGAGTCGGACCATTTCTTAGCATTGCCAATGTCACCCTTGGCATTCTTTCTATGAGGCATTGGATTACCCTATACTTTCATTTATTTATAATCAGTCACCCCTATATCTAGAACCCGGTCTAGGACCAGTCGCATCGTACATCTTTTCGGCATCAGTTCTGGTATCTTGTACTATATCTGCTTGCTTTCTCTTCTTATCTGCTTGTTTCTTTTTGGAAACTGGAAAGGGGTTGATTGGTTTCTTTTTCTTCTCTTTCATACGTGCATGATACTCTTTTCCAGACTCTAGTTTCTCCTTGAGCAGTAGATCACCTAGAGCATCGAACATCTCTCCCATTCCACCGCCGCCGTCGCCACCACCGTCACCACCGCCGCCGTCGCCATCGCCACCATCACCATCGTTGTCATCGTCATGATCATGATGACCACCATAACCCCAACCACGACCAACAATGATAGTGGTCTTTGACTTCTTCTCTTTCACACAATTACCATCTTCGTCTCTCTTATAACCTTCCTTACACTTCTTAGATTTCTTCTCATCTAGTTGTTGGACTTCTTCTTTGACTGCATCTTTCTTGTTCTTGACCTCCTTACCCATCTGCTTCATGGCATTGATGAGATTCTCGTCACCTGTAGGCATAACAGTCACGAATGGGTGTTGTTCTCTCTCTTGACCATCAACGACCTTCTCGTTCAGTTCCTGTCTCCAGTCTGATTTCTGTGACTCGAAAGACTTGATGTGTTCCGCTTTCTTTTGAATGTCTTCAAACACTTGTCCTGCTCCTCTAGGGTCTGCTTTTTGGGCTCTTTGTCTTCTCAACCGTTCATTGCCCGTTGATTTGTCGGTTTGTGATTTTTGTGACCCCATAGTAGCAGCTTCTGTACCTTTAGCAGAAGCTTCAAGGGAAGATGTGGCACCACCGGCTGTGGCAATACCCTCTTGTAGTTTCATTTTAGAGAAGTTCATGGGGGGACTTTATCTATATCAGTATTTAGATATGATACACATCGTGTAGAAATGACTTGAACATTACCTTCTCTTCTGTCAAGCATATAACATAATTGGTCCCACATCTATGAACATGACCTTGTAGTCCTGATGGTGCATGTTCGACAATGTCACCTTTATTGAATAGTCGATTAGTTTTGTACAGTTCCATCAAAGTCTCTTGATGATTACGACCATCATTCTCCCAGGACTCATTCTTGACCATAAACATTCTCAATTGGTCAAACAATCTCTTGGCATCATCCATCTTAAATCCCTTACCAATCTTCATACCCTCTTTGAACTTTTCAAAGTCACCGTTCATTGCAGCACGTCGTTGTGCTGATGCTGACAACTTAGCGATGGGATTATCAGACATCTCATCACGATCACCCGCAGAATGAGAATATATGTTTTTAAAATTGTATAAGTTTCCATTATATCGTCGTAGAAGGTCTTCCATTCCTTGACGACGGTCAGACCCACCTACAAAGTGAAAGTTCTTATATCCTTGCTCGTGTGCCTTTTTTGCAGAGTCTAAGATGGTTCGTGTATTCTCGTCGTCGTCCCACTTCTCTGCGTGATCGGGAAACATCTTTTTAAGGTAGTCAATCTTAAGTTGAAATGGTAGTGGATTCTTCTTAGGATCTTGTGATCTGGATGCAAAGAATCTCTGGTCGGCTCTCTCGTTATCACCAATACTCTCTGCCAATTTTGATGCATGGTTGAGAGTTAAACCATGTCCTAGATGAGGAGGATTATACCTACCAAATGTCGTGACAATATCATCTGACACCCGTTGTGGGGGTGTGACAGGAATCTTGGGTGGTTGTGACTGTGATGCCGTCTTCTGTTCCGTTGGTTTGGGTTTCTTTGGGTCAGATGCCTCAGTCAGGAAGTTCTCAAAACTTTTCATATCCCTGCTTTTTAGGTATTTAGTTTTGTCATAAACGACGAGAAACTCTTCACTTCGTGAAGAATCTCCAGTTCATAATCCCAAAGATAATCCTCACTAAAGATTTTACCAAGTCTCTTGTCATTCAAGACCTCATCAGAAATTAGACCCTGATCTTTGAGTGACCTAACTGCATCTTTGGCGGCCCTTGACTCATTGGCTGACTTGATTGCAGTTTCCCAACCCTTGTAATACTTACCTCTGTTCTTAGACTCCGCACCAGATAGTGATATCAAGAAACCACGAAACACATTTTCTGGTAGTTCAATATTACGACGACCACTAGGGTCTCGTGTCGTTCTAGTCAATCCCATAGCTTTCATAGTTCTGCTACCCATATTTGCCTTGATGCCTGTTGCTTTCTTCTTCTCTGCCGGAGTAGATGCAACCCCTCGATACTCTTTGCGTAGTTCTTCGTGAATACTATCATCCTGGTCGAAATACCCTCTCATTGTAGTCGTATTAGTGGCTTCTGTCAATTCTTTGTAACCAGAACCACCTTTTTTCTTACCTACAATGGTTTGTGCTCTCTCATAGTTCTGTGTCTTGATTTGGTTCTGTTTGTCTCTCATTGCCTTGACACCACCAAATTGTTGTTCGGTGTTGTCTTTCAGTGGGTCAACCTGATTCTCAAAGAACTCACCCATTGATAGGTCAGATTTCTTCTGGTTAATATTACTATTAATCATCACAAAGTTGTTGTTATTCTCTCTGTTCTTCCAATCTTCTCTACCTGGTTTTCCATTAGTGGAGTTATTAAAACCAACAACATGTTCAAGGTCCATTGCTTCTAACACCAGTGGTTGGCCCGTGTAAGCATCAACACCACCTTGTTCCAGGTAGATTCTCCACATCAACTTGGCTCTCATCTCCTGATTGGTAGCATTATCGAGTCCACCACGGATTTCATCACCATTGTCATCGTACCCCAGAAAGTGAATATCCTTGTCTGCCTTGTCATCACTGACATATTTGTCAGTTGTCACCAAACCTTTCTTGCCCATTGACTTGCGAAGTGACATAGGTAGTGTTTGGAATGATGACTCAAGAAATGACTCATCAACTTTTTTATTGCGAACAGAGTCCACAAACTTCTTGACAGTCTTGGGGTTTCCGTCACCATAACCATTCAATAGTCTGTCCTTTGAACTCATCAAGTTCTGAACATCAACGAAACCAAGGTCATTCTTACCACCACCAGAGTTGATACGACCGGTGTAGGAATAGGCACTAGCAACAGCTGTCTTGTATGAGTTTCTCTTCTCATGTGGGAGTTTAGAGAATGAGTCTCTCATATCGTTCATATATCCTTCAACCTCTTTTCTCTTACGAGGTCCAAGAGAGTCCAGATATCCATCAACTGTGGTGTTATAGTCCTTCTCAAACTGGTCGATATCTTTCTTCTGGTCGTCCATAATGGACTGAATCTCTTTATTATCAACCTGTTCGATTGACCCATCACTATCTTCTAGTTCAGAACTAATAGAAACATCATCATCTGGTTCCTCTACCTGTTCCTGACCATCACTCAGATGTCTCATCCTGGCTTCTCTATCAGCCATTCTAGCCAATGATGCAATAGCACCTGGTTTGTGGTCATCTGCAATCGCACTCAATGCCTTGGTGTTGGTGTCAACATTGTCCACCATCACATCCATTAAGTGAGCACCAATTGCCTTCTCATCTGGGTCTTCTGAGTTTACCATTTGGTCAACAAACTGACCCATTCTCATATTGAATGCTCTACCAAACGGGGTGGCTTCGTATTTCTCATCTGTCTCCATCTTCTTCTGTGTGATATCATCCAACAATGCCTGGTTGGCATAGGCATCCATCTTCTTCTTGTTCATATGCCTCTCATACCCAGCAGGTGCCTGAGATGGTGTGGCAGTAGGAACAGCGGCAATCTCTTCTGGTGTCTCGGGTTGTGCTGGTGGCGTGATAGCCATCCCTGTAGTTGGATCAGTCCAAGTAGGTTTAGCCATTGCCATTTCTGAACCACCATCAGAATCACTGACTGCACCACCACCCACTTCATAGAATTGTAGTTCACCATTGACGGTTCTAGCTACAATATTACCCTGATTGTCTCTGTATGAACCATGACCATCACTAGTAAGTCCCATTTGTGCAGCTTTTTCTGCTGGTGTCATTGCTCCAAGTCCAGCAGCAGTGGGGTTGCCTGTCTCTGACAGGAATGTAAAGAAACTATGTTCAATATGTTCTCTTTTTGCTGGCGGTTCAGTCAGTAGATCTTTTACTGTAATATTCTTAAAGTTACTACCATCAGAACCAGCAGTCCATTTGTAATAGTTTGTCTTGCCTACAAAGGTGTCATATGCTAGATCTTGAGGTGCTGGTTGGTCATTAACACAATTGTCACCATCTGGACCGGGATTCCAGTTAGCACCTCGTGGATGTTGTTCTGTGCCTGGTTCTGGTGCTCCTGCAATACCAGTCCCTGGCGCCATCTTGGGACCAGTTGATTGGTTTTGCATTCCTGGTTTAGTCTGCAATACATCAGCATTCTGACCAGCAACACCCATCTCTGCTGGGTTGGCGGAATATGGCTGCAACTCACCTTTTATAGTTTGGTGTGTAACCTCACCTGTTCTCGGGTCAGTCCAGTATCCAAATCCTTGATACTGTAAACCCATCTTGACTGCTTCACGATGGGCATTACTCTCCTCTGATTCTTTGAGGAGGAAGTTATCAAAATTCCTCAGTTTCATACTGTATTGCCCATATCACCAGATGTACGAACAAATGGTTCTTCGTAAGCATATCCATCACCATTCAATCCAGTTCTACCCCACACAGTGAATGAATTAGGTGACCTATCATCCTTGTTATCTTGTAGTTTCCCTGAAATCTTGTCCTTGTCTGTCTTGGGGATACAGTCCTTTCTCTCACGGGACCACACATATCCAGGAGGACATTGAGGTAACTTACCTTCTACCTTATAAACAGGATCTTTAGCACTATCAATATATTCAGAATACTCGGTATAATTCATTGACTCCTTGTTCACCTGTGGTGCCATCACCTTCATATGAGGATCATACTTCACATCAGTTTTCTTTGTCGGTTTGGCATCTTTGATACTGGGCCAATCCTTAGACTTGGTCTCTTCATCATATTGTTGTGAGAACTCTTCAAAGTCCATGGTTATCCCTTTTTGATTATTTATCTACCAAAGTTCTTAGGGACTGTGAAGTTGAGTCGGGAGAATTCCAACCTATCTACGAGTTTGACTGCACCCTTTGCACCAATGGCTACGAACCCTTCAGGTGCTGTTGTCTTGTAATCACCATTAGGTTGTCTTACAAATGTTCCCAAACTTTGAATTTGATTCAATTTATTTACAACCATCATCTTAGCTTTATTAAGATTCATATAAGTTGCAAACATCATCTTGACTTGTGGTTTATTTGCTATAAGGTAATCAACCGCAGTCATGAACTGTCCTGCTTTGTTTGATTGTCCTTTCATCGTAGTCATCTTGTTAATTGGTTTTGCATATTCACGACCAAGATGATAAAAGAAAGAGTTGAACGCAGTGTCGACACTGGGTGACTTTCCTGACTTTACATTTGCATTGAAGAACTTTTTTAATTCAGTATCAATACCCAGAGCTTTCTTCCCCGACTGAATATCATTCATGATGGTTCTGGATTGTCTCAATGACCCTCTAGCCATATTGATGGCTTTGTTAAAGTCTCTTTGTTCTTGGGGTGTGAAGTTGGCGGCACCACCAATATTTTTAAACATTGCTTTCTGTGCCCACACACTAGACGACGACCTGAAATCAGAATCATTCACATTGAAGGTTGCACTCATTTCAGACAGTACCCTACCGGTATATTTCGTGTGAAATACTATACCAAGTCTAGCGGATTGAATCTGACGACCCAATGGACTATTTGTTTCTGCAGCATACGTTAGGGTATTGGGTGTAAATGTGATGTGTGATTTACCATTGATTGATGTAGTTGTCTTATCACTTGTAAACATCAAGTCACCCTGTAATACACCACTAATACCACAAGATGGTAGGTAGGTTAGTGCATCCATTAACTTAGAAGCCAACTCACCATTATAAGTCTGAGAGATTTGTTCTCTCGTCTTCATAATTTTAGGTTCTGTCTTTGCAAACACCGACTTAGTTCCTACAAAGAACTTATTGTCAGATGGATCAATACCACAAACAATTGCAGGAGCACCATCAAATTTTGTAGTGATCTTTAGATTACTATTTCCATCCTGTGACAGGAACTTACCAAGATCTTCTAACATCTTGATAGACTCCATCGCACCATTAACACCCCCGTTCAGGATTTCGTCTTCTAGGTGTTCAAGGTGAAGGTTTTTGGCCATGGGAAATCCCCTTGTCTATACTCTCATTATAACAGGGGGACGGGGTGTTGTCAAGTCTGATACCAGCCCTTACCTGTATATACATTTAGGACATCTTGGAAGTATTTTTCATATCGAGGAGCTACATTCTCTAGTGAGAACTGTTCACCGTATTTACGACAGACATGAGGATCAATCTGATCTAGATTGTCAACTGCATTTACAAAGTCCTTAAATGTTCGACATCGGAATCCAGTGACACCTTCGATGTTATTCTCTACAAACGCACCCCAATCGGTAGTGATAGTAGGTGTGCCTGATAGTAGTGCTTCGATTTGAACACCACCAAATGGTTCGACATAAGTGGAAGCAACGATGAATCCTTTAGCACGACTCATTAATTTCTTTCTCTGTTCCATATCAGCATAACCGACAAACTCAACATGAGAATCAAACTCTAGGTTGTCGTTATTCTGACCTGCTACAACTAGCTTAGTTCCAGTCTCTTTGGTGACTTGTTGGGCGATGTGAATACCCTTTCCTTCGTAAATACGACCTAAGAACAATACATAGTCATCCTTTTCGTCACTGAACTCAAAGTCGTCCAGATCAAAGTAGTTAGGAATGACTACATCATACCATTCAGGATTGCATCTTGATACTTTATTGATTCCCCAGTATGAATGAAGGAGAGCATAACTCTCAAATATCTTCCATTTAGCAAAGTGTCCTGTTGAATAACCAATACCAGGTTCTACACAGATAAGATCTGGGTGTGCATCACAAATAGGACGAACACCATGACCCCAAAAAGGTAGAATGAAGTCGTGTTCTTGTTTTCTCTTGCCTACCTCAATAATAGAGTTGGCATGGAAAGTTTTATATGCATGGTCATTATTAGCAAACTTGAAGAACTTATTCTTCCAGTCATGTGACCCATATGCGATTTCTAGATCCTTGTTTGTTGTTACAGTAACATGTTCAGTACATTCTAGATTACTATCCTCGTGTCCATAGTGAATGACAGTATGGCCACGACGGGTCATCATCTTACCAAATTTAACCACCTTCTGAGTATAAGCACAGGCATTATACTCTGTGCTTGATACTGTATGGGGAACACCAAGGATATGAAATCTCATAGTTTGTAACCATCACCAAATGAAGTTTTTGTGGTTGTTGCCCAGCTGAGTTGAAACCCATTCAGGTGTTCACGAGTCCAGAACACAACTGACTCTTTATCTAGTCCAGATGTAATACCCTTGCCTTCAGCGTCAGCTGACTTCCAGATACCAAACCTTGATAACCATAATGTGAAGGCACCATTGTCATAGTTATAGGGTCCTTCTTTACAAAACTCATCAAAGGTCATTGTTAGGTAGTGATGAAACAACAGGGGTGGGTCTACGGATCACAATGAAAGCATCCTTATTATATTTTCTGGTTCCTTTTACAGGTTTCCACTTTGTACCATCTCCTTCAATCTCATAGATTTG
>WLWF01002824.1_pt1 | contig 12022 bp, 16 predicted proteins | sample 6718331 | NCBI WGS metagenome assembly WLWF01 (sample SAMN12718692, study PRJNA515312) | sponge metagenome | isolation source: marine sponge | host: Mycale hentscheli | place: New Zealand: South Island, Marlborough, Capsize Point | collected 2003-05-01
AAAAAGAGTGCCCTATGTCGCTATAAGAATGGAAATTATTATAAAATAAAAGACTTCAGTAAGAAAGGTGTTTGGGGAGTTAAGGCTAGAAATAAAGAGCAAGCATTTGCATTAGATTTATTGATGGATAATAATCTATCATTAGTAACTCTTGTTGGCAAGGCCGGCTCTGGCAAAACTCTCATGGCGATAGCAGCCGGCATATCACAAACAATTACTGATCCTTTCTCTTCCGAGGCCCCAATATACAATAAAATTGTTATTTCAAGGCCCGTACAGCCACTTGGAAAAGATATAGGTTATCTACCCGGTACGATGGAGGAGAAAATGCACCCATGGCTAATGCCTTTGCAGGATAACCTACAATTCTTACTTGGTAACGATAAAGCAACCTTAGAAGAATATATGGACAAAGGAATCATTGAGATCGAGGCACTTACTTATATCAGGGGAAGATCCATCTCAAATGCTTTCATAATTATCGACGAAGCACAGAATTTATCTCTACATGAAGTTAAAACAATTCTAACTCGAGTCGGAGAAAATACTAAAATTGTATTAACCGGGGACATCGAGCAGATTGATAATGTTTATGTAGACGAGACATCAAATGGTTTAGTTCATGCTGTTGAAAGTTTCAAATCATATGATATTGCGGGACATATAACTTTGCAGAAGGGCGAAAGATCTGCCCTTGCAACTTTGTCTTCAAAGATATTATAATTTTTAATTAATTATAGGAGAAATTATGTCTGATGAAATTTATCACAACACTACTCTAAATAAAATTATAACAAAGAGTGGAGAGTTGAAGGGCTTAATAACAGATTATGTTGGTAATAAATATAATCCAGAAAATGATGAAGTCACTCTCGAGATGGTTATACACTGTCTAGCAGAAGAATTTCCAGAGGTTTTATTAACAGTAGCAGAAGAAAACTATTTAAGAGGATATGAAGTAGGTCTAAATGATGCCTCTACTCTGAAAATGGAAAGCTGATAATGTATAATACAGACTATTTAAATATATCTAACAAAAGATTTCAAGAACAACAAAGAGAATTTCTTATGAAAGAGGGCTTGCAGGTATTTATAAAAGATAAATTAACCAACAATATAAGTTTAAAAAGCGTACTTGACACTATAAGTTCTTATATTCCATCTCATTTGTTTGCTGAAATCGATTCGATTTATGTTGGTCTGTTTGATGATTTTGAAAAAAAAGAAACAAATGCTGCGTATAAAGACGGTGCAATTTATATTTCTAATGAGCAAGAAGACGAACAAGATCTAATAGATGATATGGTTCATGAAGTTGCTCACTCGCTTGAGGCACCTTATGGATATCTCATCTACGCAGATGGGAAGCTGAAAGAAGAATTTTTATCTAAAAGAAGAAAATTATATGAGATATTAGAATCAGAAGGTTTGAATCCAAATCTAGATCTGTTTCTAAACACAGAATATAGCTTAGAGATGGATAATTATTTATATAAAGAGGTAGGATATGACAGGTTGAATTTTATAACTAATTCATATGATATCTTTACTTCAGCATACCCGTCTACATCACTAAGGGAATATTTTGCTAGCGGATTTGAATATTATTTTCTTGAAGAACCGACTTATTTAGCAGAGATTTGCCCCATACTTTTTGAAAAAATAGAGGAATTACACAATTATGATGAAAACAGAAGTTGAAAAAAAAGATAAGCAAATTATTTGTACAATTTCTTCCCTAAAATATTCTGATAGAAGATGTAAAGGAAGAAATTACATGGATACGAAAAGAGTTCGAAGGCTTTTGGTGGAACAAGGTCATAATCCCGGAGACAATCTCGTTCAGTCAACCTTGGACAATAAAGTAGATAAGTTGAGTGGAATTTGGATTTTTGAAGATGCCGATTATATAAAGAAAGAGGCCCTCACCCTAGAAAAAACAGAGCCTAACTTAGCAAAACCAAGAACTTCAAATAGAAGAAAAAATTCAAGAAAGAGTAAAAAAGTACTTGACAAATCCGTAGAAGATGTTATAATAGAAGAGTAACTTAAACTTCGAGAGTAACTTGCCACATATATCTTTTTCTGAGTTAAAAAATTGGTCTTTCTGCCCTTTTTATCATAAATTAACCTATATTGACAAGTTAAAAGGCTTTGCTGGGAACGAATATACTGCTTTTGGGACAGCGATTCACACTGTGTGTGAAAATAAATTACTTAAAAATAGTACCGACCCATACGAAGAGTTTAAGGCTGAATTTATCGAAGAAATATCTAAACTTCCGAAAGATTTAGAATTAAATGAAAAATTAATTGTAGATATGGGTTCTCAAGCGGAAAGCATTATTCCACAAATAGAGCCTTCTCTCTCCGAATATTTCAAAGATGGATATAAAGTTTTGGATACAGAAGAATCCTTGATGGAGCCAATCGGTGATACTGAGTATAACTTTAAGGGCTTTATTGATGCAATTATTCAAACACCTGACGGAAAAATACATCTTATTGATTGGAAGAGTTGTTCGTGGGGGTGGGATGCGCGGAGAAGAGCTGACCCGCTGGTTAATTATCAATTAACTTTTTATAAAATATTCTACGCTCAAAAACACGGTGTTGATTTGAAAAATATTGAAACACACTTTGCCCTATTGAAAAGAACAGCAAAGAGTAATAATGTTGAAATCTTCAGAGTTACAAGTGCTTCGAAAAAACAAAGCAATGCAATGGAGCTTTTAAATAAGGGTCTATTCAATATCCAAAAAAAGAATTTTATTAAAGATAAAAGATCGTGCGCTAAGTGCGAATTTTACAAAACAGAACATTGTCCATAGGGATTAAAATGACAACAGAAAAAAAGAAAATTTTATTTATTTCTGATCACCCACTGGCACCTTCCGGTGTAGGTAATCAGACTAGGTACATTATCGAGACATTGCTCGAGACAGGAAGATATAAAGTCGTCTGCATTGGCGGAGCCATGAAGCATGAAAATTACGACCCACAAAAGGTCAGTCCTTGGGATGAAGACTGGATGATCTATCCGGTAGATGGCTATGGAACGCCAGATATGATTAGGTCTGCCCTCTTTAATGAGCGTCCAGATATGATCTGGTTCATGACAGATCCTAGATTTTATGAGTGGCTTTGGACCATGGAAAATGAAATCAGACCTCATGTTCCTATGGTATATTATCATGTTTGGGATAATTATCCATTACCAAAATACAATAAGAAGTTTTATGATTCAACTGATGTTATTGCTTCTATTTCCAAAGTGACACATGATATCGTAAATAGTGTATCTCCAGAGGTAGAAAACCATTATGTTCCACACGCGGTTGATTCTAAAATTTTTATTCCCTTTAAGGACGAAGAGATTTTAGAACTAAAAAAGAAACAATTTGGTGAAAATGATAAGAGAGTTACTTTTTTCTGGAATAATAGAAACGCAAGAAGAAAAATGCCCGGATCTTTGATTTTCTGGTTTAATGAGTTTGCAGAACAAGTCGGACCAGAAAATGTAAGGCTACTAATGCATACAAATCCGAAGGATCAGCATGGTCAAGACCTCCCTGAGATTATTGCATCTCTAGGCGCAGATGACGGAAGAATCCTACTTTCTACACAGAAAGTTAGCCCAGAAATCTTGGCATCAATGTATAACATGGCAGATTGTACAGTCAATATTTCCGATGCAGAAGGGTTTGGATTGGCTACCCTAGAATCTCTTTCTTGCCAGACACCGATTATTGTAAATATGACCGGCGGCTTACAAGAACAAGTGACCGATGGGAAAAAATGGTTTGGAATTGGCATTGAACCGGCTTCAAAAGCAATCATTGGTTCACAGCAAGTTCCCTTTATTTATGAAGATCGTGTCTCAAAAGAGGACTTTATCTCAGCACTGAAAAAGATTTATAATATGTCACCCGATGAGAGAAAGTTTTTAGGAATGAAAGGGCGCAGTCATGTCATAGAAAATTATAACTTTGAAACTTTCAGAAAACAGTGGATTAATTTGATCGATTCCATTGTAGAAAATAAAGGTTCTTGGGGCACTAGAAAGGGCTACCAATCATGGGAAATTAAGGAGATCAAATGAGACAAAAGATTTTAGTTAGAGGTCCAATACTTACTCAAAGTGGCTACGGAGAGCAAGCTAGATTTGCTATGAGAGCCCTCCGCTCTCATGAAGATCTGTTTGATATTTACATATTGCCAGTTGCTTGGGGTCAAACTGGCTGGGTAAGTCTAGACAATGAAGAGAGAGCTTGGATTGATGAAAGGATCAAGGCAACTCATGCTTTGACACAGCAAGGCGGCCAGTTTGATATTTCTTTACAGATCACAATTCCAAACGAGTTCGAAAAAATTGCTCCGGTAAATATTGGATATACCGCAGGCATCGAAACAACAAAAGTCGCCCCGCAATGGCTGCAGAAGGTTAACGAGATGGATAAGATCATTGTCGTATCCAACCACTCAAAAGAGGTATTCGAAGACACCGTTTACACGGCCCAACATCCTTCTAGCGGGCAGCAAATTAAATTAGAGTGTGATGTTCCCATTGAAGTTGTGAACTACCCTGTAAGGCAATTCAAGAAGAAAAAGATTAATTTAAACCTTGATTATGACTTCAATTACCTTGCTATCTCTCAATGGGGTCCAAGAAAAAACTTTGATAATCTTATTAACTGGTTTATTGAAGAGAACGCCAAAAAAGAAGTTGGACTAGTTCTTAAAACATCTATCAAAAATAATAGCATCACTGATAGAAGATATACAGAACAAAGGCTAAAAAATATTATTTCTGCCCATGGGGATATCAAATGTAAGGTATATCTGTTACACGGTGATTTATCAGAGGAAGAAATGACCGGACTATATCAGGATAAGAAAATTAAGTGCCTAATTTCCACAACTCACGGTGAAGGTTATGGCTTGCCTCTATTCGAAGCAGCATATAATGGTTTACCAGTGGCGTGTGTTGGCTGGTCAGGACAAAGAGATTTTCTTTACGTTCCGCAAAAAAGCGGGAAATTAAAGCCATTATTTACCGAGATTGAATATGATCTAAACAATGTGCAAGAAGCCGCTGTATGGAATGGTGTTATTCAGCCGGAGTCTCAATGGGCATTCCCTCGTGAGAAAAGCTTTAAAAAAGTTCTTCGAGATTTGCAAACAGATGGTGCCAAGCATCGAAGAACTGCCTCAAAGCTGAAAAGGCATCTAGTTGAAAACTTCACTGAAGAAAAGATGTACAAAAAATTCGTGGATTCCTTTTTCGTGAATTTCGAAGAAAATGATGCAATGCTGACATTTGAGGACTTAAATGATTAAAGATTTAGTATCTATTATCGTTCCAACCTACAATGATGCTCCATATTTAAAAAAAGCTATAGACGATATTTTAGAACAAACTTATGCAAAAATAGAAATTTTGGTTGTCAACGACGGGTCCACGGACAACACCGAAGAAATAATGAAAAAGTATTGTTTAAGTGATGAAAGGGTTAAATATTTCTATAAAGAAAATGGTGGAACAGGATCCGCATTGAATCTTGGATTTTCAAAAGCAACGGGAGAATTCGGTACTTGGGTATCTTCTGATGATAGAAAGAGCAATGTCATGATAGAGACCTTAGTTTCTTTTCTTAAAAATAATAGAGATGTCGAATATGTAACTTCTGCTTTCGAAAGTGAATATCTGGGTAGAATTTTGAGAAGTTATACCCCAGATCCAACAAGACTTAAAGGATACAGGCATAATTTTTTCCATGAAAGGCACAATAATAATCCTTCCGGAAGATCATTTAAAGTAGATAATTGGGTAGATATAAATTTTATGGAATGCCATCAGGGTGTAAATTTTATGTTTACCATGAATCTTAAGAATCGATGTGGGGATTATATAGAAATTCCCGGAGAAGATTATTATATGGCAGTAAAGATGGGGCTGAATTCAAGAGCAGGTTATATCGATAAGGTGCTCGGGAAACATCAAGCACCTCCCGATTCACTGTCCGTCGTCAACAGGAATTGTGTGAATGAAGCAAATTTAAAAACTAGAAAGTTGGTAAAAGATAAGCACACTCCTTGGAAATTACAAAACATTCCAAAAATCGCCCACTTTTATTGGGACTCATCAGTGATGTCATACATGAGATATATGACAATAAAAAGCTTTAAAACTTATAATCCGGATTGGTCAGCAGTTTTATATTTACCTCATGATTATGATGTCGAAAATAAAAATTGCCTTAAATGGAAAGATGAATCTCATAAAACGGACAGCTTGGAATATGAAGAGCAATTTAATTATTTTGATAAGCTGAAAGAAATAAACGGACTAAAAATTGTAAAAGTAGATTTTACAAAAACACTTCCGAATTCACCACCTGCGCATAGGTCAGATTTTTTAAGGTGGAATCTTTTAGCAAATCAGGGAGGAGTTTGGTGTGATATGGATATACTATTTTCGAAACCTCTTTCCTCGTCTTCTTTAAACCGCGACAACCTGAAGCATACAGATACAGTAGTGTGCTATCATAAGCATCATGGCATTTCTATTGGTTTCCTTATGTCAAGTCCAAAAAACAAGGTATTCAAGGAAATTAGTAAAAAGAGTCTTCAAGTTTTAGCGTATCTGGAAAATCAAGACTCTTTTTATCAAAGTTTTGGATCATTAATGATAAATAAAGTGTATGATAGCGAAGAAAAACTTAGGGCAAGCTTCCCTGATAGCAGGATCGTTGACCTAGAAGATCAAGAAGTTTACTATTATGATTTTAAGGAGCTTGATAAAATCTATGAAGAAAATAATTTAAATGAAATTTTAGATTCTTCAATTGGGATACATTGGTATGGAGGCCACCCATTGAGCCAAAAGTATAATAATAAAATTAATCATACAAATTATCAGGACTTCGATAGCACAGTTTGTAAGATTATAGATCTAGTAAACAAACAAAGTGGAATAATATAATGAAAACGATAATGACAATTACTGGAATCCGTCCAGATTTTATTAGAATGTCAGAAATTTTTAAAAAACTAGACGAAGCTTCTTGGTGTAATCATGTCTTAGTTCACACTGGGCAACATTATGACAAGTTATTGTCGGGCGTGTTTTTCGATGATTTGAAGATCAGGGAGCCGGACTATAATTTATCAATCGGCGCACCGGGGAAAAGACACTACGAACAACAAGCCATGTTAGGGCCTGAAATCATTTCAGTCATAGAAGAAAATGGTTTAAAGCCCGATGTTGTTCTTTTTCTAGGCGATAGCAACTCTGTTTTGGCATCTGTCCCTCTTAGGAAAGAGGGCTACAGGATTGGCCATATTGAGGCTGGTATGCGAAGCTATGATGAAAGGATGCTTGAAGAAATTAATAGGAAAGTTTGTGATCATGTTTCCGATTTTCTGTTTGTTTATCATGAAAACTACAAGAACAAGGCTTTAAAAGAGGGTATTCCTAAAGAAAAGATTTTTATAGTAGGAAATACAGTTGTGGAACCTCTTAAAAGAATAGCGGATTTGAAATATGTAGGATCAAAAAATCATATTTTAATGGATATACACCGCCCAGAGAATTTTAAATACCCGGAAAGAATGCAAGAAATTTTAAATTTTGCAAACTTATGTCAGTACAAAACAAAGACACCGGTAAAGATGTTAAATTTTGGAAGAACAATGGAGTCCATTGAGAAGAATAATTTAGATATTGGAAGCATTGAATTTGTAGATTTAATGGGTTACAAGGATTTTGTTAAATTTATGCAAGATTCTCTGTTTATTATTAGTGACAGCGGAACAGCACAGGAAGAGCCAGCCCTCCTAGATATTCCGGTTGTTGTGCCAAGAGATTTTACGGAACGTCCAGAATCAGTAGAAAATAATAATAGTTTTATGCTTGACATATCAGATTCATCGTGTTACAATAATGTTATAGAATGGGCTACTAGAGAAAATAGATCCTCTAATCATAAATGGTTGGGCAATGGTACGACAAGCGACGAAATTTTAAAGATATTAAAAAAGGAATTAAAATAATGGCAAACTGGCTGACTCATAAAGTAAATGAATTTTTATCTCCCCAAGAAACAGTCTTGGATTTATGCTGCGGCGACGGACATGTTTCGGATGGATTTGTATATTCAGAAATAACTGGAGTAGATATATGCAAAGAATATTTAGACAGGTATCTGCAAAAAATTCAGAACAGTAAAATAATTGTTCACGATTTATCTAAAATTTCTTCTTCTAAGGATGAAAATTTTTTACCAAATACACACGATAATGTGTTGTGTATCGATGGCATCGAGCATCTTGAATTCGATGAAGGGGTTCAACTATTAGAGAAAATGGAAGAAATTAGTAGAAAAAGGGTAGTAATATTCACGCCAGAAAACGTACTAAACCCCTCTGAGCCTACTTTAAATACTCCCACAAATACATGGGGAATTACTAGTGGAGATCAATGGCAGGTTCATAAAAGTGCCTTCCCAAGAACTTTCTTTCAAGAAAGAGGTTATTCAGTTTACCAACTGAATACTGCTAGAAATGTTTATGACAATACTTTTTATTATGAAATGTTATATGTTAAGGAAACAAAATGAAAAATAAAATCTTAATTGTAGGTGGAGCAGGTTATATCGGCGGCTTCTTGACTGATTACCTAATAGAAAATAGACTAGATGTTACAGTTTATGATAATTTGTTATTTGAAACAAGATATCTTAAAGAAAACAAATTTATCTATGGAGATATCAGAGATACAAAAAAGCTATCCAGCATTGTTAATGACTATAAAGTTGTGGTGTGGCTCGCAGGTCTCGTTGGTGATGGAGCATGTGCTGTAAATCCAGAATTAACAAAAGCCTTGAATGTTGATACTGTTAAATGGTTGGTAGATAACTTTTCAGGAAAAATAATATTTCCTTCGACTTGTTCGGTCTACGGCATGAACAACGACCTTATAACTGAAGGTGCCACACCAAAACCTCTATCTCTGTATGCGGCTACAAAGCTTGAAGCAGAGAAGTATGTCTTAAAAAATGCCACAAAACCTCTCGTGTTCAGGCTTGGTACTTTATTTGGATTAGGTGATAGACATTCTAGAATGCGACTAGACTTGGTAGCAAACATCTTATCAATGAAGGCTGCGTTAGGGATGCCCCTGACTGTCTTTGGGGGTGAACAATGGCGACCATTGTTGCATGTAAGAGATGTTTCGACAGCAATTTGCCATGGGATTAAAAATAATATCGATGGATTATACAATTTATCTTATGATAATTATAAAATTTCCGACCTTGCTCGAAAGATAGAGGAAAAAATCGAAGGCTGTGAAGTACAATATACAGATATGAAATTTGAAGATTTAAGAAACTACAAGGTTGATAATTCAAAATTTATTAAAACAGGCTGGAATCCAACGTATACACTTGAAGATGGAATTGAGCAGATTAGTTCTCTGATATCAGAAGGTCGTGTAAAAGATGTGGAAGATTTAGTATATTCAAATGCTGCTTTCATGAGGAAGTTAAATGATTTCTAAGGTACAAGGCGGTGTATATGCAGATGATAGAGGATTTCTTCGTTTCGTAAACGACTTTGACTTTTCGGGAGTGAAAAGATTTTACCAAGTAGAGAACCACTCCAAAGGATTTATCAGGGCTTGGCATGGACATAAAAAAGAAGCTAAATACGTTTATGTTCCCAAAGGCTCTGCTCTGATTGGGTTAGTAAATTTAGAAACTGAAGAGTTAACAAAATATACCCTTAGCAGCCAAAGTCCTTGCATTCTATATATTCCTCCCGGATATGCAAATGGGTTTAAAACTTTGGAAGAAGAAACTATTTTAATGTTTTTCTCAACTTCTACTTTGAAAGAGAGTGAGGGAGATGATTATAGGTTTGCTTGGAACCAATGGGATATCTGGCAAGAGGATTACAGATGAGTTTTTGGGAATACTATGATTATTACCTAACGCTTCATACCAATAAGTGGTGTCGAAGATTGCATGTTCTAGGACAATTAACTACGATCTTTTTTATTCTAGTGTGTATTAATTTTTCACTCTGGCCGCTGCTTATTTTTACCCCTTTTGTGGTGTATCCATTTGCTTGGTCAGGTCATTATTATTTTGAGAAAAACAAGCCAGCTGCATTCTCTCGTCCTTTATGGGCTAAAGCTTGTGACTGGGTTATGTTAAGAGATATTATTTTAGGGAGAATACCATGGTAAAAGTAGCAATTCTAGGAAGCACGGGAATGTTGGGAAACGCCGTTGCTCAACATTTTTTAAATAATGACAACTACGAAGTATTCTTATCTAGTAGGGATGACACGTGCGAAAATAAAGGATATTTTTATTTTGATGCTCTAAATCCAACAGCATGTATGCTTCCCAAAGTAGACTATGTAATCAATTGTATCGGGGTTATTAAGCCCTTCATGAAGAATGGAATAGAAAATGCCATTGTTATTAATTCAATTTTTCCTCACACGTTCTCCGCCTTTTGTAAGAGCAATAATATTAAAATGATTCATATCACTACAGATTGTGTTTTCTCTGGAAAGACAGGGAGATACTCTGAAAGTAGTCATCACGACTGCTTAGATGAATATGGTAAGACAAAATCTCTAGGAGAGCCAGAAAACTGTATGGTCATCAGAACTAGTATTATTGGTGCAGAGGTTAAGAATAATGTTAGTCTCGTAGAGTGGGTACGAAGCCAAAAAGGTAAAGAAGTTAAGGGGTTCACTAACCATCTTTGGAATGGCGTTACTACCACCGAATATGCCAAGATTTGTGATCAAATTATTCAAAAAAATCTCTACAAAGAAGATTTATACCACGTTCATTCCAATTATGTAAACAAGTTCGAACTACTAAATCTTATTTCAGAATCTCTCTCGCTAGGGTTAGAGGTCCAACCTCATCAGACAGAAGTTTCTTGCGATAGAACGCTTATGACCGAAAAAGATTTAATGTCGAAGTTGGAGATTTCCACACTTGAAGAGCAGATAGAAAATTTAAAATAATTAAGTTTTTTCCTTGACAATGGGCGAATTGGGTGTTATAATATATATATAACGCTTAATAAAGGAGTTTATCTAAATGCAATTGTCTAATCAAGCTTTGGGTGCTGTTATGATCGCCCTACAAAAATCTTTGATGGAACAAAGTGATATCACACCGGTTCTTCAAGGATTTGTTTTTACTGAAACTGAGGAAGGTTTGGTGGTAGAAAACCCGCCTATCTTAGAGTTTGGCGAGGATGACACGGTAGATGCCGAGGTATAACTATTATTGTGAAGAGTGCGATGACTACTTTGAGTTGTTGCATTCGATGACTGATCTCATAGAGACTTGCATTGCTTGTGAGTCTTATGATTTCACTCGTGTACCTAGTATACCCACTTATATTGAAAGAATAAAACAAACAACCGAAAGAAAAACCGGTTCTCTTGTTGAAGAGTATATTGAAAAGAATAAAAAATCTGTTCAAGAAGAGAAGAAAAGACTAAAAAGTCAAGAATATAAGGATTAAGTGGTTTTATGATTTACGCAATTTTATCTATAATGTTTCTATTATCAGCGTCTCTGAACGTATTTTTTATCTGGTTCTCGTGGAAAAGCCTGAAGCAAATAGCTGAATATGATGAAGAATTGAAAGAAATTTCAGCGATAATGAAGAGGTTTGCCGGCCATCTCAAAAGTGTATATGAGATGGAAGCTTTCTATGGAGACGAAACATTGAGGCATCTTTTGAGACATGCCATAGATATTATGGACGTTTTTGAATCATATGATCTCTTGCTCCAAAACGAGGAAGATAATGACAACGGCCCCTATTTCGACCAAGAGTCCCAAGAAGCGTAGAAGAAGAATAAGAAGAAGTAAGAATTCTAAAAAATATTTTACTCAAGTTCACGAAGATGCTATTATCGAGTATTGTCGAGAAGATACGACAATGAGAAGACGGGAAGAACTCTATGTCACTCTTCTTCA
>WLWF01002825.1_pt1 | contig 12014 bp, 16 predicted proteins | sample 6718331 | NCBI WGS metagenome assembly WLWF01 (sample SAMN12718692, study PRJNA515312) | sponge metagenome | isolation source: marine sponge | host: Mycale hentscheli | place: New Zealand: South Island, Marlborough, Capsize Point | collected 2003-05-01
AACTCATCATCTGCCTTAAAATTTAAAGCAATTACCTCACCTTTTGATGTCGTATCTAAGCCAGCAATCTTAGTGTTAAGATCCTTACTATCTGTAACCAACTGTCTAAAAGCACCATCTTGACATTTCTTTTTAAGCAGAACTGATCCGCCGCCAATATTGCCTGCACCGAGAAATATCTCAAAATATGCGCTATACTCAGTATCGCTAAGACCTACACTGTCTGGTCTAGATATTTTAAAAGCAGGTGATTCAGCATCACTTGTCTGGTCTACAAAAATTTCAAATTTATTTGACATATTTATTACTTAAAAGGCGGCTTTTACACCGCCAAAATTATTAATTAGTAGCTAAAATTTCAGTTTTAGTGTACAAGGTAGTATTATCGTCATCAATTAATGGCGTACCAGTAAATTCAAACTCTGCATATTCTCTTGTGTTAGCTGCAAAAGGCATTCCACCTACAGAAACTTTAGGAAAATCAACAATTCGTTGTTGCTTAGCTGAGTTCTTAGGATAAACCAGAACACAACCTAAGTTTTGAAGATCTGAATCATCCCCCATGATAACCTGTGTTGTCTTGCTGTTAGCTGGTCTAGCTTCAAAATAAGCTGTATCATCTTCTACAAGAGCAATAGCACCAGATCCGCCAGTTAAAGTAATACCATAATCAGAGATATCAATTGTGCTACCAGTTCCAGGTACCACAACACCAGATGCTAATAAAGTTAATTCATTAACTACAGGTATTGGGCCAGAAGCTGTATCTCCTAATAAATAGATATCAACTTCATTAGCAACAGAAGTTGCTACTATAACAATTTTACCTAGTGGAACTTTAGCTTCGCCACCAGAAGTTACAGAAACACTTGCAATACCAGTAGTAGCATCAAATATACTTGTTCCAACCTTATTAGTAATGGGGCCAGTAAAGCCAGAAGTATCTTCACCAAGTGTGTCAACTTGAGTAGCATTATCTAACTCTGTAAAGCCAAAATTTGGAAACTCTTTTAATGTTGCTGTTAAAGTGTTTGTTGGCTCACCAGCTTCTGTAGCCCAAGGGCCATTACGGTGACCACCAGTTAAAGGTAGTTGCTCAATTTCTCTAGCAAATTCTACAGTAGAAATTACCCTAAATATGCCAACTGGCTTAAAAGTAGTTCTGTTGTAAAAGATTAAACCCTTTACACCGAAAAAATATTGTGGAGTACTCATATTATGTTATATTTAAATTAAATAAAATCACTTTCTTTAAAGTGAATGTTCTTTTTGCCAAAAACATCTATATCTTCCCACTTAGTTCCAGCTTTGTAGGTATAGTTTTGACCGCCTTTGAAAAGTCCTTTATTAATTTTTAGACTTTTTCCTTTAAAATCTATCTTACTATTAACAATAACTATTTTATTGCTTTTTGGTACGATTCCCTTTTCTTCTTTGCTTTTTTTCAAGGTATTTAAAGCACCTTGAATATCTGAATTTTCAATTTTGTTATTTTTCATGTTATCTTAAAATTAAATTATAAACAACGCCGCTTTTAATTGCCTTAAACTCGGAGTTTCCCAAAAAAACCCTTTCAGGTGTAAAAGAACTTTCTACTTCCGAAGTCATCAATCCTTCTTGCTGAGTATCTTTTAAATAGCTACTCATTACCCTGGTAATAACCCCTTCCATCCTTAAAGCTCTCATGAACACATTACTACCCATATCATCTCTAATTATATAAGATACTTCAATTATATAGTTTTTAGCCACCTCATCATATGCAGGAGTTGATTTTGCCTCCCCCATAACATCTATATTTAATCTGCCATTTTTAAATGTATTCCAATCTTTTTCTCTTTGACCAAGTATAATATCATTAGACACATTAGGCAATAAATTATCATTCTTTTCAGTATTTCTGTCATCTATCGCCTTATTTATCCTAGAAACACCACCAACATCTTCCGTTAGATACTCAGTTATTGAATTTATAATATCCTCTGAATCAATCATTTAACCTCAACCCCAATAAATTTTAATTGCTCTTTAATATCCTCATCAATAATTCTTAAAAATACACCAAAAGTACTCTCGCTAGGTATTGAGAAGTTTCTTAATGGCAATCTTTTCCTTGGTGATTTTATATCATCATGAAAATTACCATATTTATTTGACGAACCAAAAACCCCAAAATCCTTACCAATTTGAGTAATATTATTAGGATGATTACGACTTGTCATGCTTCGCCTTAATTCTCCTGTTCTCTCTAAAATTCCTTTACCACCAAAACCCTTACGCTTCTTATCTGCTAACGTGCTAGGTTTCAATTTAGGCCATTTCAGAGATGGTTGCCTAACTTGTTTTCTTTTAAATATCAAATCAACCTCTTTACGGTATTGCCTACCTATTGAGTTCATTGAATTTTTAATAGATAAACCTTTAGCATGCTTAGTCAATCTTTTCATTAACAATCTAGTCTTAGCGGATAATTCAACGCTAAATAAATCACTCACAATCTACCTCTATCTTACAACCGCAATCATCATTATATTGCGAGGTTTTATTATACTTCAAACCTGCAAAAGTCTTTTGAGTAGCATCTAGTGGGATTGTGCCATTCATTATTTTATCTATCATTTCTTGAGCCTCTTTGCAATAGTTTCTTCTTCTCAAGAACTCTGGCTCATCATCCATCGCATAAGCTCTCATTGTTTTATCAACTTGACAGATTACCAATTTATCACAAACTAATTTTAAATAATTTAAATCATTTGGTGATGTAATTGGTAATTCATACTTCTTTCCAATCGTTAGATCAATAACGCTTGTTTGTTCATCAATGAACTGTATAGCATCTGCCTCTGAGAAATTATTATCTGTCCCTTCGCTATCTTTATACTCAAGGCCGTTAAAATAATTTAATATGTCAGTAGCAGTTGTGTATGCCATTAGCTATTATCTTCAATAAACTTGATTAGTATAGCTTTTGTTACATCATTGTTGATTTCATCTGTAAAACCAAGTCTTTTTGCTATCTCTGATAAATCACTTTTATTTAATTTACTTAGATCTGGTTTGTTACCTTCGTTCTCTGGTATTATATCATTATCACTTGGCTCAATAGTTACTGGCTCTATTACAGACTTAACGAATTTAATCCCATCTTCTTTTTTCAATCTTGCAATTGTCTTATCTGATAAGTTGTGCAATATGCCATCTGGTCTAGTTACATTACTAAATCCAGCACGAGAAGAGTTAATCTTGTATGTTCCTTTTGAAAAATTAGTCATTTATTTTTTTATATAAATTTAGTAAAAAAGAGGGCTGTATTTCAAGCCCTCAATAAAATTAAGAGTTCTTAATTTTTACAGTCTTCCACCATGCACCATAACCTAATCCATAAGATAAATCTTTATGACCATATCTTAAAGTTCTTAAGTTATTTAAAGCTTGAGGGTTATCTTCAGGCATAATTAAACTTCCTTCATCTTCAGAAGATATAAGGATAGGTTTAACTGTTGGCTCTGAGCTTTCCATTATGTAATAATCATTAACATCATCAAAAGGATGGTCAACAATATCAAAAGCATTTCTAAGAGTGTTAGTTTGAGTTGCAACATTAGTATCAGTTACTAATAATGCACCATTTCTAATATCTTCAAATTGCGCTCTTAATTGAGAATTACAATAAACAGTAAATTTAGGAGTAGCTAATCTGCCGTTAAGCTTTCTTTTTTTCTTAGCTGATCCGTCATTCTGGTCAGTTTGATAATAGAAGCTATTCATAGCATTCATAGCTGACTTTAAATCAACTGAAATTTGAGCAGTAGTAGTACCTGTTCCAGTTAATAAATTAGACTGAGTACCTGCAACAGCTCCGTAATTATGAGTAGTAGAGTAAAGATTTTGATTATCAAAACAAGTACCGTAAGTATTTGTTTCGCCTTGCTCTAATAAATCAATAGAATCTTCATAAGGTGCGTTTTTAGCTTCAATAGCAAGGTTTCCAATAGCAGTAATATACATACTAAGACCAGAAATACTATTTGCTTGTTGCGCTCTTTTAAAATCTCTTGTAAGGATTTCAATACCCTCAACTTCTTTTTCTCTGTTAGAAATTGATTGCTTTACTAGCTCGTTAATTTTCTTATAACTAGCAGTTCCTTTAAAGTCTCCGTGAGTTGAAAACAGTAAATTAACATAAAAGAAGCTTTCTGAAATTGCTCCGCTGTTATATTTATAAGCTATGTCTTTCAACATAGGGTTAAACTCAATCTGGTTTTTACTAAACTGAGTTTCTGCAGAAAGATTAAATCTTTCTACCGTTTGTTCAAATGAAACTATTTCGCCTGACATTTTTATTTTATATTTTAATTAATATTAGTCTAACCTAACTAGACATTGATTAGCAGTTGCAGAAATATCGATAATTGTACCTACCCTAACATCATTAGTAGTAGTAGCTGCCAAAGCAACTGAACCATCATCTACAACAAAAGCATCAACACCTACATCAGCTTGAGTAACGCCAGTTAGAACTAGCTCTGCAACTTCACCGCTTTTAAAAGGTATTACCTTAAGTTTATTATCACCATTTGATCCACCTGCCAATTGGTTTAACTCTTCTAGAGCTATACCAGCAAATTTTTCTGATGCTGCATCTGCGCCTAATTTTAGGAATCCGCCTGCTTGAATATTGCAAATTGCATTTTTGTAGAAATGAATTGCACCTGCAAGAACTGGATATTCCCACCTTGTTAGGCCCGGATATATTTTAGTTTCTTGATTACTTGTTAAAGCCATTTTATTTTAAATTTAATTATTATTGTTTTTTAAGACCGTGTTTTTTGAAATCATCAACTGATAAACCTGTTTGTCTAGATAATTCTGCTAATTCATTATCAACGGTTGGATCTTCTACATCTGAACCTGTAGCCTTTACACTTACGATAGCTGGAATATCTTTGTAAAAGTCTTCAATTTCTGACTTAGAAGCAAAAGTTTTTAAAACTTTATCTTTGTGTGCATTTGTAATGATCCCTTTCTCTACCAAGGCATTAACAGCACTCATCTTTTCACTTTCAATAGTTTCTTTTTCTATCTTAAGCAATTTAGCTTTAGCATTCTCAACTTCTGATTGAGATGTTGCATAATTAGCTGCTAGTTCTGTTTTTTCTTCTTCAAGCGTATCTATTGAAGCTTTCATTGAAATCATTTTACTATGAATATCTTTAATTTCTAAATTCATTTCAGATTTTACACCTTCAATACTTGAAATTTCTTCTTTTGTTAGTTCCATGTCTATTTTATTATTATTAATATTTTCTGATAATTTAATCGGAGCCAGTCCTTTTATTGCTGGACGATTTGTAAAAGTACCACCCATTAATACATTTGAATGCATCTTGCCTTCTTCATCTTCGTACAAAGGGCTTAAATCAACTGAGAAATATTTATATTCTTTACCTTTGATCATCTCTTCACCTTTGGGTGTAAGCTCAACCATGCCATAAAGATCTTTATTGTCATCAGATAGTTCTAGGCTTTTTAACCATGCAGCGGCAGGCTTCTCGCCATTCTCGTTATCGTGAGTATAATCAATAGCAATATCAATTCCTCTTACATTGTCATCGAAGTTCTGCTTTGCTCCCTTTAGCATTGATTCAGTTATTTCAATACCTTTGTCTTTTAAGTTACATACTTTTAATATGTGAACTTTCTTTAATCCCTCTTCGCCTTCTTCTAAGCTTAGATCTTCTGAAAGTTTAATTGTTTTGAATTTCTCTGAAAGTTTTATCTTGCCTAGTTGCTCATCTGTCATTATCTCGTCAACCAATCCGAACTCTATTGATTCTTTAGCTGTTAGATTTATATCTTTCTTTTTGGATAGAAGGGTTTTTATATCCTCTTTTGATTTACCTGTAACAGAACTGTACATTTCACTAACTCTTGCATTCAACTCTTCTAACTCGTCTAATACTTTAAATGACTCTGGATCTCTAGTATCAAATATCATCTTTGTTGCTGCCTCATGAATCATCATTGATGAATTGCTTGATATCATTCTCTTTTTGCCATTGGCTGCGATTAAAGAAGCTGCTGATGCTGCTATTCCTAAAACAAAAGTATTGACTGGTGCTTTAATGGCGTTCATTACATCTATTATAGCCATCATATCGATAACTGATCCACCACCACTATTAATAAACATAGCAATAGGCTCATCGCTTTCTTGATTCATTCTTAACAAATCTTTGATTATCAATTGAGCTGAACGACTATTTACTTTATCAAAAAGATAAATACTTCTATTGTTATTTCCTATTAGATCAAAAATTGACATAAACAACTATTATAAGTTAGCCAACGGGGATGAGAGGAATTGGAAGAATTTTGTTTATAGTGAGGGTTTTTGTATTTTCTCCCCAGAATCCTCAGAAGCCCACACTATAAACAAAACTTATTTGATAGCGAGGCGAGGGGGAGGCTACATTTCTAAAATAACTTATCAGAATAACTTGTCAAGTTAAATTGTTTTTTGTTTCAGAATTGAATCACTAGGTATAAAATTGTCTATTTCTGGCTTTTTTTCACTCTTATATATAGGCACCAAGAATGAATCACATCTAAAATGCAAAGGGGGTTGTATTATATCAAGTTCGCTAGAATCTTTTGCATAAGTTTTTCCTTTAAGTGATTTACATATTTCTGTTTCTGGCACATCGTTTGCAAATCTATAACCCCATAAGTCGTCTTCAATAGATTTGTAATATTGCATTTCTCCATAATTCAGAGCTTGAACGACTGCAAGTTCTGCACCTCCTTCAATTATATTTTGATTAGCTATATAATCGTCCATCTTTTCATCAACCATAGCCATATTGTTATTTACTGAAAGCCCTTTTGCTGCCTCGGTGTTGGCTGTCAAGATTGCAATTTCTCTAATATCATTTAGTTGCTTTTCAGCCATTGTGTCAGCTTGATTAAGTACAAAAGAAGTAAGTACTTGAGTTGGCAGATCGCTTGGCTTAACTTCTGATAATTTCAATCTGTTTTTTGAGTTCTTAAGTGCATTTTTCCAAGATTGGTTTGATATGCCTGCCAGCTTTTGTCCTAACCTCTTCTTGTAAGCCCCTATGTTATTGATCTTTAGATCTTTTAAGCCTTGAGCATCTGTATCTCCTTTTGATAACTGTCTTCTAACTGCTTTTGAAAACTCATCAGCTATTAATTGCAATGATGCTGTTGAAAATTTAGCAATCTTTTTTGTTTCTTGTTTTTTAAAAGACTGTCTTTGTTTAGTTGTTGTCCAGTTCTCAGATAGTTTTATAGGCTCTTTTTTTTTACCATCTTCAACATCTCCTTTATCTTCTAACCCTTTTACTTGTCCTGATTCTATGTCTCTTTCTTCTGCCTCCCTTTTTTCAATATCAACTTCTGGTAATCCGTACATCTTCCTGATTTGAATCTCATCTGCTGCCTCTGCTTTAATTATACCAGCATCTATAAGAGCTTTTAAGGTGTCCGCAAACTCCTTAGCATTCTTCTTGTCAAGATTATCACCAACAATATTAAACTTTCTAGGGTCAACATCAGCCCAATTCATAGAAACAGTTTGATAAACTAGTTGTTGTGATAGTGTTTTGCCAATGTAATCAACTATAAATTGCAGGCCGTCTAAGAACATATCGCTTGAATCTCTACCTAGAGAATAAGATCCACCACCACCAGATTGACCAAGTGTAATAAATTGAGTTAATACACTCATTGTCATTGATGAATCAAGATAAGCAATTTGTTCTTTTAATGCCTTGAGGTCAAAATCACTTTTCAATATTTCTATATCATAGCCTGTTTGTTTTATCGCTGAATCTGAAATGCCGTTATAATCCCTTTCTCCCAACTCTATGATAAGTTCATTAAAATCTGCAAATGTTTGAGACTCTGAATTAACTGTTTCAGGAACTGTGCCTAATATTAAACCAATCATTGATCTAATCATACCCTTTGTGCTTGCTTTATTTACCTCTCTTTTTCTTATAAAGTCCTTGTAAGCTTGCCTTAATAAACTTGTACCCCTTCTGTCATTAGCAGTTTGCTTAAGTGTAAAGAATATTAAATCTTTGAATGGTATATAGATTAAATTATGGTTAGTAGTTCTTTGCTCAACCTGTAGCTTCTTATAATCTATCTTGCGAATAGAAGTTTGTACCCTTTCAGCTAAAATTGGCATCATAAATCTGCCATTATTAAAATCAACTGGCGTATAGTATTTTTCAAATAGAGAAAAACCTATAGGAAGCATGCCTAGGATCTGACTTACAAGAGTTCCAAAATCTGTGCGCTTAAAAAACCACTCATTCAAAGTATCTACGATTTCTAATTCTTTTGGTGTTGCATCTGGTATTTCTTGTATTGACCATTTAGCAGATTGGATAGGGTTTTCATAACTTCTTAAAATACCTCCAATTATTGAATCGTCTCTTGACATGTTTTTAAAGGCAATTGAACCCAATTGACCCTGCAAACAAACATCAAGCTCTGTGGTTACATCATCTGTCAAATATCTTCTTAGTCCTGAGTCTGGATCGCCTATTTTTTTCTTTTTATCCAAATTCTCTAAGACCTTCTTTGATATATTGAGTTCTTTTTTCTTTTCTTTGGTCATTTTCTTTTTCTTTTTAATTCTAGTTTTCTTTTCATAAAGTTAGAAACAACATCTGAACTAATAACTAGTTCAGTAAATCCATGCTCACAAGCAGAAATCAAACAATCCACTTGGTCATCAAAAGTCTTTTTCCTGTCCATCTTTAAGATGGTTTGCTTACTATCTTCTTGACCTGTGAAGCTTTCCATCTCATCCTTCAAATCACTTACAAAATGTGCGTCTTCTGGAATATTTATATAACCGCATTGCAATTTGGGTAATGCAACATCAACTGCCCTTTCATACTTTCCTCTGCTTCTAGGCACGGCATTAACGGGAATATTTCCTTCAACTTGGGCTTCTTGTAAAATGCTTGTACCACTACTTTTATCTTCTATATTTGCAGTTGTCAAGTACCCATATTTCCTGGGATCATAATTATCAATAGAGTTGTGTTTATTCCAAAAATCTTTAAATCTTTGTTTCAGATCTGTATATTCTAACTTACCCCTAAATTGATCTATTAAGTAAATGCCGCCTTCGTAACCCTTACCCCAGCATTGGAATACAGTATAGTCATGTCTTTCTTCTGTTTTTTGTGCTGTATCAACCTCGATCCATCTATTTTTTAAAAATGGTAACTCTTTATAGGATTTTAGATAATGGGTTTTTAATATATTGCCGCCTAAACTAATAGGATTTAACATATATTTAGCTTGCCATACCTCATTACTTACAGTCGCTTTTAGTTCCATTAAATCATTGTAATCATAAAGCTCTGGATATAATACATTCCTTTTATCATCCATAATAGGAAGCTCAAGAATAGTAAAATCTTTTCTATACTTCTTAATATGTTGTCCTAGATCCTCTTTGTGGAGAGGTTGCATAAATACTATTGTTGGCGTATGTTTACCGTTATTTCTTCTAAAAGGCAGAGTATCAGTGAAGAAGTCAATTGCTTTCTGTCTTTCAAGTGGTCTAAATCTATCTTGCTCTTTGATTGGATCATCAATTAGAATAGCACCAGCAAATTTATATTGACTGTTTTTTAATGCTTCTGGGTGCTTTCCTGCTCCATAGCCAACAATAGGGCTTCCAAAACTACCAGCCCAAAAAGCCCCCCCTTGATCTGTTTTCCACAAACCCTTTGCGCTTGTGTCTATTCTTATGTCAATATCCCAAAAATCTTTAAATGCTTTTGATTTAATGGTGTTCCTTATATCACTTGAGCAATCAAGAGCTAAAGCAAGATCACTACAGCCATATATAAATTCAGAAGCTGGGTTGCGTGCAAAACCCATCGTACAAAAAGCCTTTGCCATCTCTGTTTTTCCATGTCTAGGAGGTAGTAATATTAAAAGATTGGTAATTTTACCTTCAATCACATCTGAAAAAGCTTGCATAACTTTTTTATGGAAAGCTGAAAGCTGAAAGCCATAACCTTTATTCTTTTTAAAGAAATATCGGGTGTGTAGCTCTAAATCAGTCTCTAAAACCTTTTTCTGTAAAAGTAATTGCTTGCTCAATCTTTATCATTATTGGTGGGGAGATTGTTAATATTTAAAGGTCTTTTTAGTTTTAAAATGGGTCTTTTGGGTAGTTCAGATTTGCAATTATGATGTTTTTTGTGTGCATCTTTATCTATTGGTGGGTTAACAAAATTATAAACAGTATAATCACCATCTTTACAAGCTTTATCAATTGCAGTATACCTTCTTGGTAGTATTTTGTCAGTCATTTTCTCTTAACTCCTCATAAATCATACAAGAAACAAGTAATAATCCAAGCAATAACACCAATAAGATATATATAATAAATATCTTTATACTAATAAAAAATATCATTAAAGGTATTAGTATACTGCCTATTATTAAATTTAATGTTGATGATTTAGTTAAATTAACTAATAACAACAGACCTGTTATCTTAAATAGATTACTTATTATTTTATCACTCATTCTACATTAAATTATTTTAGTCTCCACCGCGTGGCGAACCAAGACCAAAGTCTTTGTTTATAGGGGTTTAGATTTTTGGGCTTTTTCCGTTTTATTGTACTTATTCATCATCTTATTAAAGGTGATCTTGGCTTGTTTATTAAACTTTACTATACTTCGCTCCTTTTGTTCATATCTTAATTTTATTGTATCATTTAATTTACTTCTTAATTCTTCTAATTCAGTAATAGATATTTCATCAAGCATCTGTAAATTTATTTCCTCTATTTTAATACTACTCATTTAATTCTTCCTTCATTCTACTAGCCTCATCAGCAACTTCTTTATCTGTAACAACTGTTGTATTTCTTACATTACTATTTTGTTCAATATGTTGTGTATCTCTCATATCCGTTATGTTTTTAGCTACAAACATTGTATAAGTTGCATTATAAAATCCTCTCATTGCTAAATCATTAAGCATAGTCCTTTGAATGTTCTTACATCTCTTACATGCTTCGGAAAAACTATCGTACTTATTCCTCCACTCATGCAGCGTATCAACATGCACTCCACAGTCTACAGCGAATCGTTCAAATGTTGGTAAGCTGTTTGCTACCTCCTCAAACCATTTAGTATGGGTACCGTCCTTATTGATTCTTGTTTTCTCAACTTCCCTAGTGTGGGGAACATCGAAAAATTCAACTATAGTTTTACAATACTCCTCTTTATACTTTGTTGGCCTGCCTTGCGACATCTTTTTTGGCTTTTTACTCATTCTATCTAACAATTTTATTTAGCAAATCTTTCTCCAAGACTCCCTTGGAAATACAAGTTAAATTAATACCTTGTGCAGTACCTCCTATGCCACTTGGTCTATACTCTGCCTTAATATCTGATTTTACTTCTATTGTTTTATTTTGCAATATTACTGTGAAAGCTAATTCTGTTTTAGTTCTATTATCTTTTAGATAATCAAGCCCCAGTGTTTTTCCACAATCAGCATGCTTTGGCTTTACATCAATAACTTTATAGTCAGTTGAAATTAAACCTTCAAGCTTATCTGAATAAGTTAGTTTATAGCCAGAAAGTATAAGTGATCTTTTGGCTTTACTAAATACATCAGTAGAAATACTTGATTTAGCAGTTTCCGACTGCCCTGTAGGGGCTTTGTATGTAAAAGCACAACTAGCAATTGATAATGCTAGTGGTAATATTAATAGTTTCTTCATTGTTGCTCTTGTTTCGTTATTTATTATGTCAGTCATTTTGTTTTAAAGTAGTTTTGGTATTAATATTAGTTTTTTTATCATTTTAATGTTTCATTTCTTAAAAATAGATTTAATTCTTTTTCTTAGTGATTGAAATTTAGAAAAATCTTTTAAAATAGAATCTGGTTTAAATTTATGAGCAAATCTTCTTTTAATCTTTCTTTCTCCTATTAC
>WLWF01002827.1_pt1 | contig 12011 bp, 12 predicted proteins | sample 6718331 | NCBI WGS metagenome assembly WLWF01 (sample SAMN12718692, study PRJNA515312) | sponge metagenome | isolation source: marine sponge | host: Mycale hentscheli | place: New Zealand: South Island, Marlborough, Capsize Point | collected 2003-05-01
GGGCCGAGTTCGGCCCTCGAGCCCTTGGTAATCGTTCGCTGATGGCTGATCCCAGAGGAGGTGATATAAAATCTGACCTGAACGAAATCAAGAAACGTCAAAAGTTTCGCCCGTTTGCCCCTATCATACTGGAGGAGTTTGCTCATGTATACTTCGACATGCCCACACTACAGGTTCCCTATATGCAGTTTGTGGTTCGTTGTAAGTTTCCTGAGGCTTTTCCAGCAATTGTACATCATGACGGCACAAGCCGTGTACAAACAGTAAACCGTGACCAGCACCCAGGATTGTACAGACTACTCAGAGAGTTTCATGATGCCACTGGTTGTCCCATGCTGGTAAACACAAGCCTAAACATCAAAGGACAGCCCATAGTAAACACAGTCCAAGACGCTGAAGACTTTGCCAATCACTATGGAGTAGAGGTACATACATCTGATGTTTGATGTATTCTACATGGGAGACAATACTAAACTAAGTGAGGCATTACCATTTGCCAAGCAGATTAGTAATATTACTGACATTCGTAGCCAAACCAAGATGTATTGGTTTATTGAATCTAATGTAGAAGTAACTGACTTAGATGTACTAAAGTATCGCCCTGCTGACCATGACAGTAGGTACGAGCATGTATGGAAATGGAACCCCAGCAACTATGGTGGCGTAAGATTAATTCCTAAAACTCCATCAGAGGGCATAAAGGAAGTCAATCAGATAGTATGTAAAAAGACTTTTAGTGTACTGCGTCAAACTGAACCTGGTGACTATTTCGAGAATAATATTTTTAGCGATTATGTGTGGTGTGTGGATCCAGACTACAAACTCAGTGACGACATAAACTGGGCACCAGGCAACTTTGAGCCAGAGTTTATACACAGTTTTCATCTCAGAGGACAATTGGAGCATCGTTATCCTGAGGCTGAGGGTGGCATAAAGTTATTTCCCAGAACATGGCAGACAGCACACACCAAGTACCATGGGTTTTTAGATGCTAACATTAAGTACCCTGTTATGTATGTGGAAGATATCAATGACTATGCTATAAGGGATCTGCATGATGACGATTATGTTTGGTTGATTGATTCAGAGCATGACATAAATCCCAACACCCTGGATTGGGTACCCAACCCTTTTGAGGATCAATTCATACATTGTTTTAGGATGCCATATCAACTCAGTGACAAATATCCCATGGCCATGGGAGGCATCAGACTTGTGCCCAAGTCATGGAGAGATGCTGACACAAAGATACAACAAAGTTGTCCTGTGGAGGACCAAAACTATGATGTGTTCTATGTTGAGAGTGATGAATTTACCAGTGATATATATGAGTCCTATGCAGAGCGCAGTAGGACACAATGGTTTTGGATAGTTGACAGAGACTTTGATTTCTCTGGTAAGTTGCTGTATGTTCCAGGCAAACATGAGCAAGAGTATATACATGTATTCAAAATACCAGACCATCTCACAGAACGTTACCCAGAAGATTTTACAGATGCCTGGGACAACAGAGCAGGTGGTGTGAGACTTGTAAGCAAAAACTTTGATATCACAAAGCACAAGTATCATGCAAATGTATGCCCAGTCAGATATGATGTCTTTTACACCTCAGACATGAATAACTATGATACATTTAGCCGCAAGAGCCGTACTCGTATGTTTTGGCTTATTGACTCTGAGCATGAATTAGACAATGTGTTCAATTATGTACCTCACAGATACGATCAGAAAACCATACATACATTCAAGATACCCAATCAACTCACACACAAATATCCACAGAGTGTAACAAACGTATCAGACAAACGTGCTGGTGGTTGTAAACTTGTACCAGTAAAACATTCAGACGCAGAACAAAAATTTGTAGCCCAGAGCCCCACAAACTACAAGCAATACCCCATGATGTATGTCACAGATGTCACTGACTATAGTGTAGTTACACAGGATACATGGTTGATAGACACAGAGTACGAGTTCGATAGTGAGGTAAACTGGACACCACCAGACTTCCAGAACACAATGATACATACATTTCATTTGGGTAGCCAACTCAGACACAAGTATCCAGAAGCCATGGGCGGTATACGTTGGGTACCCAAGAACTGGGCTAAGGCAGAAGTAGTCATACAGGAAGTTGCGCCATTTAGTGAAGTATCCTTCCAGAAGTTTACTACCCAGGCTGAAGGTCAAGCACAAAGTAAAAACAATTGGTTCTGGGTCATAGACACTGATGTGGATGTGTTGCCAAATTTCAACTGGGACTTTGTTCCTGATACCTGGGACACAGGCAAAACTCATGTATGGCAGGTTGCTAATCCTGTTACTGGACTACAATATGATTACAGTGGTGTTAAACTGTGCCATGTTAATCCAGTGGGAGGCAGAGACAAGTACATCAGAGAGATCGCCAGCATACATCAGGTGTATGATATCTTACACTTGGATCCAGAGCAGGATATACTCGAGCAACTCAATTCATACAGTAGCTCTACCAAAATGTACTGGGTAGTTGATCCCTGGGTAGAGTTACACCCTGACTTTGACTTTAGTGTTTACCCTACGCAATGGGATCAGGACTGTGTTCATGTGTTTACTGATGAAAATGGTATATTTAGAAATGTCAGACTGGTGCCTGCTGGCTATGAATTTGACAGCCTACAGCAAATTACAAACAATAGTTTTACCAAGCTCAAAGAGCATAATATTGTAGCCAGTGTTACACCCCAATGGCCAGTATTAGACCTGTCAGACTCAACGGTGACTGAACTACAATCCTTTGCTAACACAATTACAGAGCCATGGTTCTTTACCACAGACCCAGATGTAAAGTTGCTGGACACACTGACATTTGAGCCCAATGTAAACGATCATGGCAGGGTACATACATGGCAGAGAATGAATCCACACACTCGCGAGGTACATAGTTATGGCGGTGTGAGATTATGGCCCACTAATAATATACAGAACATCACGACCGACCAGATTCGTCTCAACAAAATACCCCGAATGAGGTACGTCAAAGAGCCTCTGTCAGTGTATAAATCCTATCCTATAGTCCTACTCAGTTATCATGAGGAACGCGCTCAGACAGTGTTTGATACGCTTAGTAGACGGTCATCAAACGTGATATGGGTCAAGGATGTGGATGGTATCTTTGAAGCCCACAAGGAGGCGGCCAAACAGGCTGGAGACGCTACCATGTTCTGGGTAGTTGACGCTGACGCAGATGTAAATCCTGACTTCAAATTTTCATATATACCAGATGTATACGACCAGGAAACAGTGCATGTATGGGCAAGTTTGAACCCTGTGACAGGAAGCAAATATGGTTATGGTGGTGTGAAGTTATTCAACACTCAGCAAGTATCAGAGGCAACATCATGGGGACTTGACTTTACCACTGGACTCAGTAAACGATTCAAATTTATGCCTGAGGTAAGTTGTACCACAAGATTCAATACCAGTGCATATGATACCTGGCGTAGTGCCTTTAGGGAAGTAGTAAAACTTAGTGTAAGTTCAGATCCTGATGCAAAATATCGCATTGAGGAATGGTTGAACCCTATTACAGATCAGGAGTTTGCTACAGACGCGCTTAATGGTGCAAAAGATGCACAAGTGTTTGCCAAACAAAACATAAACAATCAAACAGAATTGGATAACATAAACGATTATGACTGGCTCAAGAAGAAATTCCAAACGCGATAAGGTATACGAATACCTAAAGGTCCGTATCAATATGTTAGCAGAGGAACGAGCAAAGAATGACGACGAGGTAGCCCACATGGTCATAGACAAGAGTGTGGGTGAGCTATGCTACGTCATGGAGATGATAGAACGTGACAGATAACTATATTGAGTTTACAGACTGGGAGCAGGTGACTGACTGGGCTACTCATAATCAACACACCTTACCCAGTTTGTTTGTGAGCCAGATACATAAATTAGCTCAGGGCAGATACCCTACAGATGCGTTTACTATTGGGCAATTAGCATCAAAGATATGGCTTACTAGTGTGATATATGATCGCATAGGTGAGATAGGCATTGCCAACGATATTGCGTATCTGGGGTGCTGGATGGCACCACTCACAACTTTCCTTAGTGTAGCATTTAACGCTTCCAGAGTATTTGGATTTGACTCAGACCCTGAAGCAATCGATCTGGCAGACGATTTTAACTCAGACTATGTAAAGGATAACTGGAGATTCAAGGGTGTGGTATCAGACATCAACATCATGGATTGGCGTAATCCAGAGTTTGTGGTAGACGGTGAACTCATAACTGACTTTATGCCTGACGTTATAGTAAACACCAGTGCCGAACACATGAGTGACGATTGGTTTATGTCTGCTTCGCCTAACCACCTGGTAATTATGCAGACAAACAATAACCACAGATTAGATGGTCATGTCAATTGTGTTGATAGCATTGACACTCTTAAAGCTCAGTACCCCATGCGTGAAATAATATACGCAGGTCAAATGATAACACCAGCATATACACGTTACATGCAGATAGGTTATCCTGCTTAACCGTGTTCTAATATAAATTGTGCGGCGTGAAAGTCGTTATGAAATACAACATCAGTAGAATCTAAAAACAAATCTAATTGTTTTATTTCCGCATCATATTCTATATCATCTACTATACGTTTGACATGTCTGCGTAGCCAGCGTCTGTTACTGGAAGTTTTTATACAGCCATCGTCTTTGCGCCAATACACAGTAACAGTAACAATACCGTTCTCGTTATAGTGTTCTATATGACTTATTCTATCGGAAGATTTTGTCGAGGAAGCCATTGGAGGTGCCCTCAAGTAGATTTTGTGTTTTCTCCAAGTCAACTACCACTTCAATACGATGTACATTTTCAAGTATACCTAATTTTTCCAGGTACTTGGTAAGATGCTTGTATTGAATATCTTCGGTAACTACTTCAGTATTGATCTTGATCTGCTTGTCATCGTCGAGTGTGACAAACAAACTATGCAATACTTCCTTGGGAACACAATTCGGACGAATTTGTTGCAAGAGTTCGAAGAGGTGCTGGGTCTCAGATTCAGTACCTGCTTTTCTACCTAAGAGTACAATCTCAGGACCTGAGTCTGTAAACGCCATACACCTCTCCTCTAAACTACTATTTATGCTGTCTTTTTAGGTCTGCCACGCCCACGCTTGGGCTTAAGGCTTGGGTCAGCATCATATGCCTGTTGCTCTTTGATTGCGGCTTCTGCAACTAAACGCTCTGCATCTTCCTTCATCATGTTCGCTTGGATAAGCAAACCCTGAGCGGCACTGGGCTCGACTGGATCTTGTGCTGGTGGCACAGGAGCGTCTTCTCCAATGTTCAGGCTTACACCATCGTCTTTGGCGGCATCTGTTGCAACATCTGATGCGTTACGAGTCTGGCTCTGGTTGTATGCAGATGCTTCCTCAGGGGAACGTTCTGCCCAGGGCTTATTACGAGCACTTTCCAACAATTCAGATTCGTTGCTTAGATCGTTTGTGGGAGGCACATAGCCGCCTTCGATCTTACGAAGTTCTGTATTGAGTGCTTCAAGGCTTACTCGCTGTCCAGGCAGTGGTGTCATGTCTACCATGTTTACCGCTACCTTGTTTAGACGCTTGGCGTAGTGTAGTTGTGTCAGCATATTACTACCGTCTGAAAACTGTCTACGGTTTAGTACATCTGCAAGATCCATGGCCGATTGAGCCTCAGGACCTACTACAACATCCATTAGTTCGTCATGCATACGGCCCTCGAGTCCATCACTTAATACAATCAAGCAATGGTCTTCTTCGTTGGGTACTTCACGAAATACCACAACGCATTTCTTTTGTCCGTATTGTCCGACGTGTTTTACGATATCAGCCATTATTAGGCCTCCTCTGTTCCTTCAGCTGGTGCTTCTCCACCCTGTTGCTCAGCCTGTGCGGCGGCTACCTGGTTGAGGAATGTACTCAGTTTATCGAATACAGCACCCACTTGAGTAAGTTCGTTGCCACGAAATGCACCACGTTGGCTTGCCAAATCTACTACGTTAGCAAGCACCTGGAGATCGTTCAGGCTAATTGATTCTACCTGCTCGCCCTCACCGTCGGTGATTGGTGGTTGTTCTACTACTTCTTCTTTTGCTTCTGCCATGATTAAAACTCCTTAAGGTATTATATGACAATGATATTTACACTCAAGGAGTTTTATTTCAGAAAATACTGGCTCAGTCCTCGTAGGGTACAGTAATACCAAAGGGCGCAACAGGGTGTCTGCCTGCTTCTGAACCATGGATGATAAACAAGGTGTCACAGTAGCCTTCGTCGCCCCATGAGTCCCAGGGGTAACCGTCAGTAAACATAACCAACTTCTTGGGCTGGATACCTTCTTCTTTCATGTAGTTGTATACGCAATCGAAGTCAGTACCACCACCGCCTATGACCTCATAGTCACGGAACTCTTCACGGTTGTGCTCGCCAAAGGTCTGTACATTGTACACCTGGGTGTCAAAGCATAAGCAAGTAACCTTGAAGTTAGTGTACTGATCCATGATAGCAATGGTCTCTGAGATCATCTCGTTAGCCGGTTGCTGTCCAATACTGCCTGACATGTCAAACGCAATGACGATGTCAATGGTCTCATCGAAGTTCATGGCAGGCAACCAAATGCCAGCGTCAGTACCCTTGCGGCTACAGCGGTTAAAGGTGTAGTCTGACTTGATAACACTCTGGATCTGCTGAGCCAGGAGCTCGCGCCAGTTGAGCTTGGGGTTAAGGATCTGGTCAATCATGCGGCCCAGTGCGCCACCCATCTTGCCAGCCTGACGTGCGGCTTGCTCTACAGCACCCTGCATATCCTGACTTACTTGCTCACGCTCCTCGTCAGTCATCTGTACAGGACCGTTCTCACCGTCACCTTCCTGAGGACTGCCGTACTCGCCTAAGTGAGTGTCAAAGGTCTTGAGGTACTTGATGTTACCGTTCTCCTCGGCTTCTTTGACAAGCTCTTCGTAAATCTCTTCTGAAAACTTACCACGATACTTGTGATCGTACAGGATAGGCACCATGTCAATCTTCTGGCCTACACCTGCTTCTATGAGGTCATTGTTGACCACATAGTCGTTAGCAATGTTCCAGAGGTTGCTGTCACGCACCATGGTATTCTGGTATTCGATATACTCATCGAAGCCTTCTTCTGTGATAGGAAAGTCTTCGCGTGTCAGGGGTCGCTCCCAGTTGCGCGTGAGTCGACCCATGTGATCGTATACGCAATGCAGAACCTCATGCGCCACACCAAACACCATCTGGTCTTCTGAGTGGTTGTTGAGTGCGGCAACGAAGTCACGGTTGTAATAAAAGTATTTGCCGTCAGTGGCAATGGTAGGACACCACTTGGTAGCGTCCTTAAAGATCAAACGACACGCAAGGTTGCCAAAAAACGCCGCGTTGGGCGTGAGCAACATCTTGATGCGACCCTTGATAAGGATATCTTCGACCTCAGCAGATGTGAGATCAGTCTCAGGGATCTTGATCTCCTCCTGGTCGTTACGCTTGGCGGTGTTATGCTGTTTGCTCATGTGTTCTCCTATTCCTCAGTACCATGATAACACAGGTTCTGTGATATGTCAAATCACGCTCTCAGGAACAAAACGGTCATAAACCCTGTCAACGTCACGGTGATTCAGGATGATGCCCTCGCCTGCTTCACGCTTGGTGTAGCCTGCATCATAACCATTGTCCAGGGTAATGTGATGGCTGATGCCACCGCCATATTTAACACGGCTCAGAGTGCAAAGTCCGCGCACGGGGATCTCGCCCATGTAAAAACCTACTACGGTCATGCCTTCAAGATTCCAGTTCATGCAATGCTCCTCAGGATGATTGAAATTACAATAAAAGCGATAGCAATGTTGATGCCGTCATTTACCATTCTTTCCTGAAACATCTGTGCTCTCCTTCTTTAACCTACCATACTATGATAGCACAGATTGACGATCTGTCAAGCTCTAAGTGCTTGATATTCAAGGAGTTTTTTCTGTAAGGAAATCAGTAACTTACGTTATGGGGTTTCCATCCAGGTCAGTCTTTATGATACGATAGAACGGCCAAGGGTTCACATAGTCCACATTGAGCTGAAGGGTACAGGGCACATAGACATGGTCTTCCAAGCCCATGGTGTCGTGTATCATGTAGTTTGCGTGGTAGTGTTCCCAGTCTGTGATTGTGGGTGGTGAACATCCGTTGTCAAACTTACATGCCACACAATAGGTCACCCAGTCAAAGATGTAATAGATCTCTGGGAAAGGCTCTGGTATGTAACCAGTGTAGACCCATTTGTAGTTCAACCACTCTGGTGTCCATATTTGATCTGTGGTAGGGTTTTCGATATGAATCGCTACAGTTTGACCGTCCAAGCTCGCACTTTCCTGTACCTGTGTCTCATCTTCACTGTAACTGTAATCATAGTAGCCTGACATTTCACCTTCTTCAGATACACCAGTACCACTTACACCATACTGAGTATCCATGTGAGTTGTTACGCTATTGTATGAATACTCGTATTCGTATTTGGAGATAGAATAGTCTATGCTACCGCCAGGCATTATGGGAGAGTTATTAATGACTCCAGGATAAGGCACTCTTTCAACTGGTACATTCTGCCACACCCATTCCTGTGCCACTTGTTGATAGTTGTCACTCACACAGTTCATGGTAATCAATCCATCTTCGTGATGGTCGTGTACGTTATGCCAGCCATGTTTATTAGATTTACATAACTGATAATCCATACTGTTATCAGAAAACCATTTTTCCAGATAAGCACCATAATCGTCCATGGTATCTGCGTGAAGGTTACCTAATTCGTCTGTAGTAATAGCCATTATTCTCTCCCTTGTTATGTCTATTTATAACAGCCATAAAAAAACCGCCCCAAGTGGAGCGGTTTCAGTGTTGCTATGGATTATGCGAAAGTTACTGTCACAGTAGCGGCACCTTGTGTGGCACCACCAGCAGTGTAAGTCATCAACACATCAGTATCGGTAGCACTAGTAAACTCATATGATGAACTTACTTGATATGTACCTACTGTCTGTAAATCAACATAGTTTGGACCACAGATTGCATCAGTTGTGCCTGACACACCTACTTCTACTTCTGCTGTTCCATCAAATGCAGTGGTAACTTCTACCATTGTATTGACTACTCTGGTTCCCTGACTAGCATTGCCCATCACAGTGCTTGCGCCTGTGTTGAATACTAGATCTGAAATCAGAGACTTTGCATCACTACCAGCACTATCTTCTGTAGCAACCAGGCTCCATGAACCACTAGGACCATCTGTGAGTGCTATATAAACAGCATACTCACCATCTGGTGCTGATGTAACATAAGCCATGTCACCTGTTACTACGTTGGCGTCTGCGTCTCTGGCAGTGTTGTCAGCATAAATCTGAACACTACCTGAGCCAGCACCGCCTGTGCTAATACCTTTCTGACCGATGTAACGATAACCTACTAACCAAACCTCGTTTGTACCAGAGGGTGGTCCGTTAGGAAATTGTACAACACCTGCGATGTAATCGAACACCCACTCGTCGCCAGCACTACCCTGATTGAGTTTAGTGCCACCTCCGTTGGGATCACCGTCGTATACATTGATCAGGTAACCTGGATCAAACGTTGGAGCAATCCAATCACCTACTCTGCTACTTGCGTCACCCTGTGAACTTGTAGCAAGCCAAGCATAACCGCCTGCTACTGTGGGATCTTCTGTACACTGCAATGAAGTTGCCGTAGTGTACTCTTGAACAACGTTTGTCACTGCCGCTGGTGTAGTTGGGATCTGTGCACTCTCTGCCCAAATTTCCTGGTTGTATGTAGGAATTGGACTTGGAATGGTTTCGTTGAATCCTTCCTTACCAGTAATGTCAGTGTCGGTTACACCAAAGCTGACTCGCTTCCAGAGGAAATCCGTTTTCTGCGTATCTGAAATTGCCATTTTCTATCTCCTCTTAACCGCTAAATGTAATGCGGTTTATGGAATCGCCAGCGTCGAGTCTTAGTCTAACTATACAACGATTGTTTGTTGAGTTAGTTGAACTCTCTGTGCCGAACGTAATGTTTACAGTGCCTGTTGAGCCTGTCGCCGCTGAGCCATTTGCACAGCCTGCGGGGGCATCTCCTGCTCTGCCAGGAACACCTGCGCCATTGTAAAGTTGGAATGCATCCCACCAAGCGCCGCCAAGGGCTTCTGGTGATGTTGCGTTATCGTCACTTACACCTGGCAAGCCAACCCACAAGCCCGCATAGGTACCTGTGATAGTAATACTAAAGTTACTCTTGGCTGTTTGTGTCCAGCTAAATGTGATATACTGTGAGGTATCTTTGCCACTGTAATCTAAACCAGTTGGCAGCCATCCTGCTGTAGTATAATCTGTTTGGTCTCGTCTGATAATACCACCACGAACTACTGCTTCGTGAGCATAGCCTGCGGCTGTGAGGTTCTGTGTGCCTACCCATGCGCTTGGCGAGGCTGGCAGTGGACCTGCTGGTGTATTACCTGTGAAACTTGCTCCCAAGAACACGCGGTCACTACTGCTAAGACCTGTCATTGGGATGTTGTCCTCATCTACTCTGCTTGATGTAGTACCAACCATGTAGTTGATATCATTAGAGTTGAATGTGGTGTAACCACTGAAGCCGTTGGCGTTACGCAAACGGAATCTTAAGTCTGGACAAGTACCATGGTTGTTGCTATCATTAGGACTAAAAGTCACAGTGCTAAGTGCCTGGGCACTTGTAGTACCTGCCGCAATAGGTGTTGAAATACCTACGTCTGCATAGCTCTTAGTGACAGTTGATGCAATGATACTATCATCGTCTGACTGGTTATCGTTAATCTGCATTGGATCGGCATCAGCATAAGTGTAGCCAGCAAGATTAGACATTGTAACTCCGCTAATCTCTAATACTGCATCATTTTGATAGTGTGCAATACCTGAACTGTATACTAATGTGCCTGCCGCGTTTTGTGCCAACGCTGGGGTTCCACCAACCGATGGTGATGATGTCATGTTATCACGCAACACATACATGTCATTGGTATCTGATGTACCAGCGGCTGTATGGGTCAGTTGATAACGGTTCCATCCGTTAGTTACTGCCGCATCATTTACCTTGATATCAAAGTCTTGCCAAAACCCTGGGGTGTCTGCTGGGTAATCACCGTTGTTGAATACCTGCAAGCCACCTGAGTTGATGGTTTGACCTGTTGAACTTGTAAATGTCAGTGTTGTGCCCTGAGTGCCGTTTATCACAATTGCCACTGTGCCAGTATCACCTGGTCCTTGGTTTGTGAGAGTGTTACTATCTACAATTGAAGATGTACCACGGTAAGCACTTGTGCCGTCCCCCGCACTTGTTACAGGAATAGTACCACCGTTGGTGTTATCTGGAATAGTACCAGATGCCAACAGAGGTGATGTACCTGTAGTATAACCGCTGGACGAAATTGCTCCAGTGGCAAAGTTTGGTGGGGCTTCAGGGACTAATTTGTCTAAGATGTTATCAAGAACATCATACTGGCGCTTAGTTACGAAGTTATCGTCTGTTGCTCCGTCTTTACCACTGACGTGAGTATAAACACCGGCTGAGTCACGGACGTCTACGTTACCTCCTCCAGCGTTATCGACTGTTGGGCCTGACTTACCAAGCTCAACACTGGTACTAACTCCGCTAATGCCATAGTTTTTTACATTAGCCATGTATCTCTCCTATTTCCCGGGAAATGATCGTAAAATCTTTTACGGTCAGTGTATTTATCCTGGTCATAAAAAAACCGCCCCCGGAGGGGCGGCTACTGGGCAGGACTGTAGGAGAGGAGAGAGAGGGAGGTCCTAACCCAGTAAACTGTTACACGATGTACTTCGTGTATTTCTCTGAGAAGACCTTGTACAATTCCTTGTCCATGTCAGTACGCACGTTGAAGCGGATCTTGTACGTTGTCATGATGGTCTT
>WLWF01002829.1_pt1 | contig 12009 bp, 22 predicted proteins | sample 6718331 | NCBI WGS metagenome assembly WLWF01 (sample SAMN12718692, study PRJNA515312) | sponge metagenome | isolation source: marine sponge | host: Mycale hentscheli | place: New Zealand: South Island, Marlborough, Capsize Point | collected 2003-05-01
TATGACACACATGGGTAATTACTCATTTAGAGGTCATGTAGGTACTCAATTCTTGCCACAAAACAATAAATAATTTAGTATACTCCAACATGAAATTAGTTGATTTAAAATTCCAACCAGGCATTGATAAACAAGATACTGCTTATTCAGCAGGAGATCAACGTAAGTATGTTGATTCTGATTTTGTTAGATTTCACTACGGAAAACCCGAAAGATGGAAAGGTTGGTCATATTTACCAAATCCAAACAAAACCATTGTGGGCGTCGTTCGTGAAACGCACAGCTGGGTTGGTTTAGACGGAATAAGATATTTAGCTTTAGGCACTGATAGAAAATTATATATTTACACTGAAGGAGCTGTTTACGATATTACACCTATTAGAGCTACTGAGTCTTTAACTAACCCTTTCACTACAAATGGCACAACTACAGTATCGGTAGCAGATGCTGCACATGGTGCAAATGTTGGTGATTTTGTTACCTTTGATTCTTTTTCATCAATAGATGGTTTAAATATGAATCAAGAGTTTGAGATTACATCAATAACGAGTGCAAGTGTTTACACTGTTACACATACTAGCACTGCTTCTGGATCAACATCAGGTGGTGGTGGATCAGGAAATGCTAGTTATCAAATTATTACTGGACCTTCTACATCTACATATGGATATGGATGGAGCACGGATACTTGGAGTACTAGCACATGGAATACACCAAGATCTTCTTCAAGTGTTGTCGTAGATGCAAGAAACTGGTCTTTAGATAATTTTGGCGAAGATTTAATTGCTACTGTTCTTAATGGAGGAACATTTATTTGGGATACATCAAGTGGTACAGGTAGTAGAGCAACAGCTTTATCTAATGCTCCTACTGCATCTAGATTTAGTTTGGTATCAACAGATACAAGACATTTGATGATTTTTGGTACAGAAACGACTATTGGTACACCTGCTTCTCAAGATGATTTATTATTTCGTTTTTCTGATAGAGAAGACGCAACTAATTATACACCAGTAGCAACAAATGAAGCTGGTTCACTTCGTATATCAGATGGTTCTAGAATAGTAGGTGCTGTTAAATCATCAGGTCAAATACTTGTTTGGACAGATACATCTTTGCACGGTATTCAATTTGTTGGTACACCTTTTACTTTTGGTCTTAGACAGCTCGGCGCGAATTGTGGGTTAATTGCACAACACGCTGCTGTTGAGATTAATGGTAGAGCATACTGGATGTCTGATAATTCTTTTTACATGTATGATGGTGTTGTTAAAAAAATGCCATGTTCTGTACAGGATTACGTTTTTGATGATTTAAGTTATACAAACAAAGCTGATATTGCTTGTGGTATTAACACTGCCTTTAATGAAATTATTTGGTACTATCCTTCAGCAAATGCTACACAAATAGATAGAGCAGTTGCTTATAACTATTTAGAAAATACTTGGTATACGGTTAATCTAGGAAGAACAACTTGGTTGGGTGCTTATGTATATGAAAATCCTATTGCTACAGAATATGATGCTTCTATAACAGCAAATGTATCCACCATACTAGGTTTGACTGCAGGAGCGTCTTACATTTATGAACATGAGTCAGGAAATAACCAAGCAGATGGCACAGCTATTTCTGCTTTCTTAACAACTGGATCTGTTGAAATTGCTGATGGCGATGAGCTTATGTCAGTCAGTAGATTAGTTCCAGATTTTGATAATCTTACTAATAACATGACAGCAACATTGACATTAGAACAGTATCCACAATCCGCGGCTAACGTAAGTACGACAGGCACTATTACTAGCACCACAGAGAAAATTGATGTAAGAGGAAGAGGTAGAGCGGTTAAAATTAAATATGAAACTAACACAGTTGATGACACAGCTTGGAGACTTGGATCTACTAAGTTACAACTCAGACCAGATGGTAGACGATGATTGATAAACCTTTATATGGAAATCCTTTAGCTGGTGGCCTTATGAAAGACGGAATACTACAGCCTATGAGAATAGATGACCAAGGTCAAAATCCAGAATTAATAAGACGAGGACGTATGGAAGACACGAAAATAAATCCAGGAAACTACGGGCTAGGATTACAACAACCAAGACCTGGCATGGGTTTAGGTTTTCCAGGTATGAAAAGTTTAGAGGAGGGTATGTTGTTTTTACCTGATAAAGATAATCCAAGATCAGAAGAAGATATTCAAGCGCAATATAAACAAGCGCAATTAGAGGCAGCTAGACAAAGAAGAGAAGGGTTTCTTGGACAAGTGGTTTTGCCAGGTGAAATGAAATATGAAGATTTTAAAGCAACTAATCTTTATGGTTTTAAAAGAAATCCAAACTTACCCGACTCTGCTTACACAGACTTTGATACGACAGGTGTTGCTGGGTTTGATATTCCTGAAGCAGCAGATCCAAACAATTTACTTACTGGTGCTACACCTCCTACTGGTGGCACTCTTAATGGTATGCCATTATTTCCAGAAACAAATATAGATGACGCATCTATGAAAGGTTTACCAGAAACAAATGAACCTCCTATGGTTGCTACAACTAACCCTTACAACAGAGTTGGACAACAGCTCATGGGTCCTAATCAAGATGAAATGCTTGGAACATTAAAAAATATAGAACAAGGTATTGCGAGTTTAGTTGGAAATTATGGACAAGATTTTAATTCAAACAAATCATCTAACTACGGTGATTTTGATAACTTTGGTATAGGTTCTTTCTTCCCGCCTTACGGAGGAATGTATGGCTAAAATAACAATTACACGATTACCAAATGCTACAGAAGAGTATAGTCCCAATCAGTTTGATCAAATGGTACAGTTACTAGATCAAATTATTCTTTTACTTAACACAAACTACCAACAAGATTTAAAAGAACAATCACAGTCGGAGGCTTTTTTCCTTGGCTAATACTTTTAAAAGCGCAATGGTGGATATCACCACAACAGATTTAACAACTATTATAACAGTTCCTACGGCTGATGCTGGTGCAACACCGCCCGTTCCGCCTACTACGGATGTAGTAAAATCTCTTTTAGTTTGCAATGACTCTGGTTCAACAACTTTAGTTGATGTTGAAGTTGTCCGAGGCGCTGCAACCTTTGAAATATTCAAATCAAAGAGTGTTGCTACAGTTACAACAACAGAATTATTGACTCAACCTTTAGTTCTGCAAGAAAGTGATGTTCTTAAAGTTCAAGCAAATGCTGCCAATCAGGTGCACATTATAGCAAGTTTTATGGAGGTCACGAAAGGACAACTCTGATTAACTTACATTCTCTATTTATTACCCCCGTATTTTCACTACAACTTAAAGGCCACGAACATCTTATTGATAGCATCTATCAACTACGAGAAAAAGATGAGATGGGTATGCCACGGTCCAATGTTGGTGGTTGGCATAGTCATGATGAAATATATAATATTAAAAAATTTAGACCTTTAGTTGGTGACATTCTTAAATATGCAAAAGACTGTTTTAATCACATGGACGTACAAGATAATTATAATCCTGAGATGACTGGTATGTGGGGTATGATAAATCCACCCGGATCACGAAACAATGTACATACACACCCATACAACTATTTATCAGGTGTATTTTATTTAAAAGCTCCTAAAAAGTGTGGAAATATTGTGTTCTTAGAGCCTAAACCACAGTCAGAGGTACTATCACCCCCTAAAACAGATAAAGCCTCTATACACCTCGCTCACAGCGTACAATGGGAACCTGTTGAAAATTCCTTGATTTTTTTTCCTTCATGGTTACAACATGAAGTACAAACAAATAGTTCTAATGATGATAGAGTTATTATTAGTTTTAACATAAATTGGAGAAACGAAGATGCCGATAGTTGAACCCGCTGAATTACTAGGACACATTACAACAGAAGATGGAAGAAAAATTCCACATTATAAAGTAAAAACTGAAACCACTATTACACATGTAGATACAGGTGCTGAGTATAACTCAGAAGAAGAAGCTCAAGCTGATGTTGATAATCCAGGAACTTCTACAACTGCTGAAAAAATTAAAAGAGATGTAAAAGTATTTGCTCCTTCTTTAGCAGACATGTTAGGTGAAGCTGCTGAATAATTAAGCGCTACACGCTTCACATTCCATATCAGAATCTAAACCCGTTACTATAACAGTCGCATCGGAGTTATGTGGCTTACCTTGAATTGTATGTATATGAGGCACGTTTCTATGTTCTAATAATTCTTTTTGTAGTTTTTCGTTTTCTCTTTCCACTGCTAATAAACGTTCGTGGTAACGACTCACCTTATCAGCAAGGGTAGCTATAGCCTTCAATACTTCTTGATTTTCCATAATATCTCCTTGATTTATAATTTTTGGGTGAGATCTAATTTAAACACATGTATGAAATAGATCAAGAAATCTTTTATAAATTGTTTTCTTGACAAAAAGAAAAAATTAAAAACGAACTATTCGGCTGCTATAGCGCCGTGATCACCATTAACTAAGGCGTTATATAAATCTTTTCCGTGCTGTGCTACATCATTGGCACTTGCTGTAAAAAGCAACCACGGTTGCGTGTTGTCTCCTAAGTGTGACCATTGACATTCACAATCAATAACTCTTACTGGATTTCCGTCTGAATCGTTTACAACATCCATTACTGGATTTCCGTCTGAATCGTTAACACCATTTCCGTCACTATCTAATCTTTGATTTTTTACAGTTACCCATTTTGGATTTCTTACTGCTATTAAAGTTATACTCATTATGATGTCCTCAACCAAACTACAGTTGTGAATTCAGTTGATGTTAAATTTGATCCTCCATCACCCAGACATTTCCATGTACCCGAACCAACCCCAGCACCAGGGTTGTTTCCTTTAGCGTTAGATGCTTTAATAGTTGAACCTGCTGCATTACCATTAAAAGCAACTTGTACTGCATTACCAGCTCCTGTTGTTGAATTACCAAATGCATAAGTGCCAACATCCCCTGCTCCTAAACCTGCTGTTGCAGCTCCAACATTTGCTGCTGAAGGTGCGGGTAAATTTGTTATATTACTTCCATTAATCGCACTAGCAGTGCCTGTTAATGTACTTGCCTCTAAAGTCTGTGTCCCTGTGACTGTTGTGCCGCCTACTATTAAAGCCATTATTTTACCTCTTCTAAGTTAAATTTATATTTTTTACCATTTAATCTGTTTAAAATAAAGAGGTTTTCTTCTCCCTCTTGAATAGTCCAAGAACCTCTTGTTCCATCAACTTCATTATCTCTTGTTTTGGTGTTATTTAAATTTATGTCACCTGTATATATATCTCGCCATTGCTTGGTTCCAGAACCTAAATCTTGCGCATCATCAGCGGTTGGTAATACATGATTATTAAATATTGCTGTCCCTGCATCACTTCCGTCTAATGTTAACATAGTTATATCAGAAGTATTATCAGTTCCTTTAAAGATAATATCAGTGTCATTTCCTTGTGCGTCAATTGTAATATTACCAGCAGAAGTAGCTAAAGTTGAAGCTGCATCACCTGTAGTAATATCATCTAAAGCTGTTGCTGTATCAACAGTAGCAAAAGAAAGAGTTCCTGAACCATCAGTTTTAATAAATTGTCCTGTTGAACCATCTCCTGTTGGAAGTGTCATAGAAGTAGTACCAAAACCAATAGCGTCCATACGAACTGTGCCATCAAAGAAAGCGTCTTTAAATTCTAAAGATGAAGTTCCAAGATCTATATCATTATCTGTAGAGGGTGATAAAGCACCATCGGATAACGTTATTTGATTTGCATTGGCAACTTTAAAAGTCACCACATCATCAGAAGCTGCTGAAATAGTTGTATCTGCATCAGCATCTAAAGTTAATGTTTGACCATTAAGATCTACTGGAGCAGTTACTGTTCCTGGCCCTGCAAAAACATCGTACCAGTTTGTTCCATCCGTTGCTACTAATCTAGTAGCACCATTTTCAATAGAAAGAGTATTACCAGAAGCTCCCAGTCTTGCAGTCATTGCATAAGGACCAGAAGATCCTGAATCTGTTGTAGCGTTGGTAATTAAATAAATTTTTTGTGTAGCAGGAAATTGAGCTATTCTTACTGCACCATGTGCACCTGTAAGTCTAATATGCGCATTTCTTGCTTGGTTGTTTGCTTGTGATTGTGGTCCATCAGCATTTGTTAATGTAGTTACAGCGTTATCGCCACACGCTACATTTACTACGCCAGCAATTGAAAACTCTAATGATTGAGAAAAGTTATTGTTTGTAATAGTACCCCAAGTACCTGAATTTTCTCCAGAACCTTGTAGCTCTATTCTTAAACTTGTTGAATATGTTGAACTCATCTAATCTCCTATATAATTTTTAATATTAAAATCAAAGTTTGTCAAAACTTTTATGCGGCTTGATGAACTTCTGTCCAACTTATATCCGAGTTAGAGTCATCCACAGCAGACCAAAAAGTCCCTTGTAAAGTCCCTGTGCTACTTGTAACAGAAACGCCAGTCAGTGTCAAAGTAGAAGTTCCTACTATTGTCAAGGTTCCAAGGTTAGATGTGGCAGATACTCCTGTTAAAGCATAGCTTGATTCTTGAGTTTCATCACCTAAACTTGCCGTTAATGCATTACCTGTTGCGGCTACCGTTGCACCCGCAGTTACTGTTTCACTTACTTCTCCTAAACTCGCTGTTAACTCATTTCCTGTTGCCGTTACTGGAGCAGAACCTGAAACAGTTTCTGTTCCAAGGCTAGGTGTAATTGCAATACCTGAAGGTGTAACAACAGACGTACCTACGACAGTTAAAGATCCAAGACTTGAAGTAATAGCATTACCAGAAGGAAAAGCCGTTTTACCTATTTCAACACTAGCTGTGCCTATACTAATATCTAGTTCAGGTTCACTCGCAGCTACAACAGTTAATTGTGAATCTCCTGATATTGAGAAAGTTCCGATAGATGATGTTGAACTAACACCAGTTACAAATACTGATGTTCCTGGTGTGTTTGTAGAAGCAGTTAATCCAATACCTGAAATAGTAGGATTAACAGAAATATTTACTGTTGGTGAACCAGTTGCAGTAGTGCCTTGTACACCCGTAAACGCATAAGACTGAGAAGTTACATTCCAAAGATTGTCATTCCAACCAATTTCAATGCCACTATCACCTGCTACACCTCTATTCCATCCTGACTGAAATAAAGTAGCAACAGTTTCATCACCAAGTGATGCTGTTGTTCCAATACCAGTTAAAGTGTGAGTTGAAGAACCTGTTACAGTTTCGGTGCCAAGAGCAGAAGTAATCGCATTACCTGTAACACTTACTTCCGCAACACCAGTACCTACAGCAGTTCCTGCAGTTAAAGTAGTGCCTATACCAGTAAGCGTTATGTTACAATCGCCCGTAAGCGTTAACGAACCTAGAGATGACGTGAGGCCATTACCTGTTGCGGCAACGGGTGCGAATGTATTCCATGCACCCGAATTCCAGGTTTGTCGGCCCCATCCTTGGACGGTGGCCATGAATTATCTCCTTATGCTATTCTTAGAATTGCAGCAGTTGATTCAGCGGCAGGGAATGTAATAGTAAACGTTCCTGAAGTTGAAGTTTTAACCGCACCAAAATCTAATACGCATACAGATGCATTTGTTGTTAAGCCAGATACAGTTGAACTATTATAAATAACAGCAGCTTGTGCTGAAATAGTTGCACTTGTAAATGAAATATCTGCAAAGTCACATACAGCGGCATCACTTGATAATGTTGGAGTAACAGATGTTAATGCTCCACCACCTTCAGCGTAAGTGCCAGATGCTCCTACTTCGTCAGTTTGTTGAAATGCAGTTGTTGATTTGCTCAACGTTGCTTCGTTATCGTATAGTGCTAGTTTAAAAGCGTTCCCTGTCGTTGCCGTAAAATTGTGTAGGCCTTTCAGGATCTCCACTTTAAAACTGTTAGATACAGCTTGAGTAATTGCCATAATAATCTCCTATGGGTTCCTTGATTCGAGAGGGATACGAATAACGCCGTCCCGAAATTCATCTCTACGGTCACGCCCCATCTCATATGTGGCTAGAGCCTGTACAGATTGATTATACATTTTATCGTAGTATTGTATCATATCTGCTGGACCTTTCAAGTATCCAAGTGCTTCTAAAATACAACCATACAACAGCACGTTTGGAGCATTCTGACTTAACCAAGTTGATGTATTTGTACTTGTTAAACCAGGAGGCTTATACGTGTATGCGAGCTCTACAGTTAATGCAGCGTTCGGGGTTGGCGCAAGATAGTGTGTGTCCTGATCCCACATCGCATAATATTTAGGCGTTGCAGCTCCAGTGGACGTTCTATCTGGTGCGTATTCATTCATAAACGAAATATCTTTTTGTATCAAGTAAGTTCTATCATCACCAGAATCTATTAATTGAACATATCTCGTGGCTTCCCAATCGGCAGGAAGTGGTAAAAAAGGATTATTAATTGTTAGTGTTGCTGTATCGTATTTTCTATAATAATTTAAATCTACTGTTCTTCTTACCTTATCTTCAATAGATTCAATAAAAGGTTGAATAACAGCATTAGAAAGCACATTAGTGCTTGTTTCGGTGTAAGCTCTTATATTATCTGTTAAATCGGAATAATCGGTCATGACGTGCTCACTGTAACATTACCTACGCCAGAATTCAACTGTGTAGGTTTATTTGGTTGTTGTACACTCAAAGGCATCATACTTTTTTGTGTAGAGGCATAAGCTACCCCATTTGCATAATAGTTAGTAACAGGCATATCTAATGTTTGAAATTCATTTACTTGTAATCCAAACCCCTCACCGTCATAAGCAGCATCTCCAGATGTTGGTTTGACTACTGTTCTTCCTGCATTTACAGGTCCTGTAGCACCTCCAACAAAAACTCTAGAGTTAGCTATTTGAGATCTAGCATGTTGTAAAGATTGAGGATCTGTTACAATTGGTAAAGGTTCTAATTGAGGTTGTTTAGGTTCAAACTCACTGATGTGAACCCATGATCCATTCCACTCTTGAACCATTTCGTTATAAGGAAAAGCCATACCAGATCTATCTGATATTCTTTGTGCAAATTTACCAGACGCATATTTGCCCATTGTTAAACTCCAGGTAAATAAGTTTTAGGTGTTAAAAATAAACTTGTTCTTTCACCATCTTGATCTGCGGCTCTTTGAAATTCATCTTCATAAATTTGTTTTAATAATTGAATTCTGTCTGGCGCTTTTTTCATAGCTATGTAATAAGCTAAACCAGCAGTTAAACATGGAAGAAATCGAAAAGGAATCTCAGTATTATTTGTGTAAGCGCCCGAGTCCTTCATCCGAACAAGAGCATAATATACTAGAGTGTACGTTGTATCGGCTGCAGGATATAGAAATAGCTTTGGGTTTATCGTACGCTCAAAGTAGTATTGACTTGGTCTTCCGCTGGTTGTTTTAACAGTATAATTTAAATATGTAGAACGACTAATTGACGTAGTTGAAAATTCATTATTACTTGAATCACGAATTACTACATCAGTGATATCTATTATTTGTTGAGCTGAATTAGCTCCTGAACCAAATAAACTTGTGCCTGATAATTCTGTTGTTGTTGCAGGTAAAGTTTTTTCTTGTTTTTGAATTGTCCAAAGATTTAATCCTCTGTTAGCCCATTCAGCTAACATAAGATTAATAGAACGTCTTGCGGTCTTTATATCGTATCCACTACGAGTTTGAAGACCGCATCGTTCAAAAGCTTCTTCCGCTATATCATCTATGGATAAATCAAAATCTGCTGTTGTAGCGTAAGTTGGCATTTACTTTTTCTTCTTCATCATGCCACCGCCACGTTTCTTAACAGCACCACCTTTTTTCATAGCTTGTTTCTTTTTAGGACCCATCATTCCGCCGCCCATCATTTTTTGCATCATTCCGCCGCCACGTTTCTTAACTGACTTTTTCTTCATTTCGACCTCCGAATATTCGTTTATATGTTTTAACTCTGGATACCACAACGTCTTGATAATACCCAGTTGGCCATTTCTTATAATAACCAATCCTGTGTAATTTATCAGAAGCTTCCTGTAATTGCGAGAACTTTTGTGCTAACATCATAGAATATTCTAAATCACTTTCTATAATAGGGGTGTCCCCATTTGGAGTAACCAAAAACTCTTGTTCTTCCTCGTTGGCTGGATTGAGGGGATGAAAACCCATAAAAAATATATCCTTCTTATTATACCAATCATTGTAATCATCTATTATGTCCTGAAATTGATCTAATGAATAGTTAAAGTATGGATCACAAAAAATCAATATTTCATGGACACTAAAGTCTAACTGTTTTAAATGAGCATTTAATTCTGATTTATATTGTTTAAATTTTCTTTTTACTTCAACAACAACTTTATCATCTTTCCAAGTTTTTTTTGCAAAGGGACAAGCAGGCATTCCACCTAAATGTTTATTAGGTATTTCTAAAAATTCTTCTGACCATTTACGTACGTCTTTTAGTATTTTTTTTTGCAAATGTTTTGACATTAGTTGGTTTCCCACCTGGATTACCTGCAGCTCTCTTTCTGCTGACAGCACTCGCCTTTTGCGACTTTGTCATCCGTGTGGCTTTTGCAAGTGGAACGCACTTCGGATATTTTCTTTTGCTCCCCTTTGATCTTCCACAAGGCTGATATTTTCCGTTCTTCTTTGGGGCTCCAATATCCACCCATTTTTCTTTCACCCATGCTCTTAATCCTTTTTTAGCCATTACGTAATAGTAGTTACTTTACGTTTATTCTCCATAACTCCACCACAACCTTTTGCAATTCCACCTTGGTTGAAGTTAGATATTTTCTTTCGTTGCTGTGAAACTTTATTAATCATGCCACCATTAGCTTTTTTCTTTTTCTTTCCACCCTCAACTGTTTTGCCAGAGCAAATTGAACTTGCATACATGTTAGCGTAAGCGGACGGATAAACTTTAAATTTTCTTTTTGCGGCAGCTTTACCTTTAGCACATAGTTTGCCCATTATCCTTGTCCTCTATATTTGACGAATTGACGTCTTTTGTTTTTATTCTTCGGTCTACTTTTTGAAGAACGCCCTATACTAGTTCTTTTTTTAATGGGAGTAAAGTATTCGTTACTAGGAAGTTTAACAGCCATTATTTACGCTCTATAATCTTTTTTATTTTGAGCACGCCTTCTGAGTCTGGTTCTAACTCTGCTACTACTTGACCACATTCATAACGAATAACATTTGATCTACTATCCGATAAATTACGTTCACTTTCTCTCTTAACTTTAAGGCAATGAGCTAAACCATCTGTCTTCATAAACCCATCCATTGACCCGTTTACGATCATCATCATTGCAAATACTGTTTCAATAACTGCCATTTTGTCTTACCTTATCTTTTAATTGCTCTACGTCTGTTTGCATTTTTTGTAATTGACTTTTTAAAAAATCTATATTTATATTATTGCTTTCAATAGATTGTACTTCTGTTTCCATGACTTCATTTTGCCCAGCAAGAAATTCTATGAGCATATACAATTCCTGATTTACGGGGGTTTGTTCAGCTTTTTTTAACAAGTCTGCTTCCATTAACTGTCTTGCAGTTTCTAATTGTGTTAGCCTTTGAGTGACATCACTGTAGGCAAATATACCTACACCTATAGCTACAATCAACCCAATTAGATTTCTCATAGGCATACTAATCGCTGTGTTATCTGATATCTTCATTATTTATTCATTTGTGCTAATGGGTTAGCAAGAGTTAGCTTAATTTGTTTATCAATACTTTCTTGTAATTCTTTCATTTTTTCTTCTAAATCCGTTTTTAATTTTGTCATATCTTCTTCAACGGTATCTATTGCAATTTTTAAATCTTTTGAATTATCTCTAGCATCTTCTTTAACTTGTTGTTCTACATCATTGACAATTTTCTCTACTCTTCTTACATCTTGCCGAAGGTCGTTTTTCAATTCGTTTGCCACATCACTCACTA
>WLWF01002830.1_pt1 | contig 12007 bp, 9 predicted proteins | sample 6718331 | NCBI WGS metagenome assembly WLWF01 (sample SAMN12718692, study PRJNA515312) | sponge metagenome | isolation source: marine sponge | host: Mycale hentscheli | place: New Zealand: South Island, Marlborough, Capsize Point | collected 2003-05-01
ATGCGTAGCTCAGCAGTCGGCGAGATCATCGTGGTCGATGCCAGCAGCTCCGACGGGACACGGGAAGTTGCCGATCGAATAGCAGACATGGTCCTCACCGATCCTGGAACCGGTCTTGGAAACGCCCGCAACATCGGGATCGCCGAGACAAGCAAATCTCTCATCCTCAACATGGGCTCGGACAACGTGATGCCCCCCGGGCAACTCGAGCGCATGATCCAAGTGCTCGAAGGGGGCTGCTACGACGGCGTAAGCACGCAAACGTGTGTCGAAGGTACCAACTATCCCGCCCGCGGGCTCAACGCTTGGCGCAAAGGACGTTTCCCGCCCGGTCCAACATCAGTCATCGGCACCCCCACGCTGTTTCGCGGCGATCGCCTTCGTGCCCACCCTTACGATCCCGAGCGCACCTTCTCCGACGATTCCGAACTCTGCGAGCGCTGGCAGCAGCAGTTCGGCTCTACCTTTGCCATCAGTGATGCCGAGGTAGTGGAGATTGGTAAGACGTCTTGGCCGGAAGTCCGAATCAGGGCCCGCATGTATGGCATCAGTGATCATGATGTCTACCGCCGGGGAGTCGATCACGGGTGGTCCACCGCCCGCAGGATCCGCAGCCTCACCCACCCACTCGTGGCCGACTTCATCACGCCCTTACGGCACCTCAACCCCAGTCAGGCACTCAAATCTGCACCGTTCCTCGCCGGATTCACGGCTCTGCGTTACCGGTATTGGATCGAAACGGCCCGAGCAGAACAGAAAAGTAACTAGAGAATCGGATCAGCAACCATCGCCCGAAGCTCATCCTGGCTAAGCCACAGATCGTTGTTGGCGGACCAAGCTATGGGATAGTGAAGAGGACGGACTCGCATCGCTGGGGGGAGGGATTTCTTGAGTATTTTCTGGAGGCTGTCGATAGCTGCTTCAGTCACGGCGCTAATTGCGTTGATCGGCGTTTTCGGTGTCGCATCACTGCACGATGGAGCCTTTCGATTTCTTGCGATGTCAAGAGCTGCGGTGGTTGCGACAGGAGCGGCTGACAGCGACAGCGAAACTGCAGTGAATACTCTTCGCTACCTCGTTGAACACACTCCGATCCCTCCGCAAGGAATACAGAGTGACCCCGCCTTCACCGCGGTTATTGATGATCACGCGTGGGGAACACTCACGAGGGGAAGGGCTTACTGCGACTCGATGGCGATGGCCTACGTCCAGTTGATTGAACAGGTGGGACTAGAAGGTCAACTTCTCTTCTTGCGGGATGAAACCGGAGCCTCACCGCACACAGTTGCCACGGTAAGAATTGATGAAGAGTGGTTAGTGATTGATGCCCTGTATGGAGCCATCCCGGTCGGTAAGGACGGTGCCTGGTTGAGTCACCAGGAGATTGCACTTTTGGTCCGCGAGGGCAAGAGGACCGGATACAGCGTAACTAATCCCCGATTGCGCCAAGGATACTCAGATACTCTTGTTCCATCTGGATGGTTCAGCAAAGCAACGGTCTTCTATCAGACTGAAACTAACTCGAGATCCCTTGCTCGAAATGCGGCAGAGCTAGTCTTGCGCACAGTCTCATCACAGATATGGCCTGTTGTTTCAAGCGTCCGGCAAGTCCTCAACGCCGATGTTACGTACCTGGATAGCACAGAGCCTGCAGTAGACGGCGATGTGGCGTACGCCCTTGCTCGTCAGGCGGATTTGTTGGGAGACAGCCGCAAGGCAGAGAAATTCCTGAGAGATGCAGAGATCAGTCAAACTAGGTGGTTAGGGCGAATTGCGACTATCAGGAATCAAGGACCTGTTGAGGCGCTGGAACTCCTGTCACCCGTTGTCGCTGACACCCTGAGGGTGTCGAATTCTGGATTAGTCGAAGTCCCGATCGGTGATGGCTCTTAACTCATTGACCGTGAGCCACAAGTCGTTGTTGTCCGACGAGTAAGAGAAGCCATCGGGCACCGGATCTCCCACAGGCGGCAGGTAGCCACCCCAGATAGCCAGGGTGGGCGCCACTACGTAACGGTCATCTCGACGAACCGTCCGGGGCGCGTCGGCAACCGCGATCATCTCCTCATGCAGCTTCTCACCTGGGCGGACTCCGATCTCCACGAGTTCGGCATCCGGCGCGATTGCCTTCGCCAGATCCACGATCTTCATGCTGGGAATCCGCGGCACGTACAACTCGCCGCCGACCATGTCATCAAAGGAATCGATCACGAATTGCACGGCTTGATTCAGCGTGATCCAAAATCGGGTCATGCGCGCATCGGTAATCGGTAGTGGCTCCCCGCGGGCGTCTTTGTCGCGGAAAAATGGAATGACAGAACCGCGTGAACCCATCACGTTGCCGTAGCGCACAACAGCGAACCTCGTGCCACCGGCCTCCACGTAGTGATTACTCGAAATAAAGAGTTTGTCTGCAGTGAGTTTGGTAGCCCCGTAGAGATTCACCGGGGAGGATGCTTTATCCGTCGACAGCGCCACGACCTTTTTCACATCGTTGGCAATCGCTGCTTGGATCACGTTCTCTGATCCCAGAATGTTCGTCTTGACGAACTCCATCGGGTTGTATTCGGCGGTATCGACCTGCTTGAGGGCGGCAGCGTGGACGACGTAGTCGACGCCGTTCATCGCCATGGTGAGGCGTTCACGGTCGCGGATGTCCCCGAGGAAGAAGCGAATCCTGTCGTCGTCGAGGTAGCGCTGCTTCATTTCGTATTGCTTCAGCTCATCGCGAGAGAAGACCGCGACCCGCTGCGGATTGTGGTGGTGAAGCAGTTCGGAGATGAGGGCACGACCAAAAGAGCCCGTGCCCCCTGTTATCAGGATCGATGAGCCGTCAAGCACGGACATGAAGCCTCCGAGGGGAAAGTCTGCTGCGCATACGGTAGCCGGTGCGTGAAATGGCGTGATTCAGGTGAGTTGCTCGCGCCGAAGGTCCTGTCCGGCCACCACATCGACGATAAGGGTCTTGCCGACGACGTCATCGACCGCGTGGGCCGGTAGTGCTTCGCGTGGAGCCGGGCGCAAGACGACGAGATCCGCTCGCGTGAGCACGGTGCCGGCGGCCAGGTCTCTCGCCGCCCTCACGCATCGACGCTGGAGAACCACCGTCTGCTGCTCGTTCGCCTCGACTTCCTTGACGCCAGATCCCATCGCTGCTTCCAGCATGCGGGTGTCGTCGACCATGGCTCGCCAGGTGGTCGGGTCCATGGAAAACCCGTGATCGGGACCGGTACGCGTGGTGTCATCGGTGAAGTGTTTCTCCACGACACGAGCGCCGAGGGCCACGGCCCCGAGAACGGTGACGTGACCGGGAGTGTGGTCGGAGAGCCCGAGGGTGACGTGGGGGTATCGCTCTGCGTAGAGGGAAAGAACGTTGAGGTTGACGTGCGCGATGTTGTCGATGGAGCCTTCGTAGTTCGTGTTGCACTGCATCACCACGGTGGGGATGTTGCGCGCCTGCAGCAGTTCTACAGCGCGATCCACATCCGACAGGTCTGCGGCTCCCGTCGCGATGATGACGGGCTTCCCCTTGCCCGCTATGTGGTCAAGCTCCTCTGTCCAGTTGACGTCGCCGGACCCGACCTTGTAAGCGTTCACGAAGGGATCGAGGTGGTCGACTGCCTCGAGGTCATAGGGGGCGGACATGAACTCGATCCCAATGGCATCGGCGTGGGCAGCCAATTGCGCGGTCCACTCCCACGGCAGGCTCGCATCCTGATAGACCTCGAAGACCGACTTGGTCCATGAGGCCTGGTGGCTCTGCTGTGAGCCCAGTGCCCGGAAGCCGTAGTCCGAGACGATGTGCTCGGCCCGAAAGTGCTGAAACTTCGCACAATCGGCACCTGCTTCTTTCGCCAAGGTCATGAGTTCCGTGGCGCGCAAGAGTTCACCATCGTGATTTGCGGCGATATCGGCGATGAAGTACGTGGGCTCGTCGGGTCCGATGGTGGTTGGTCCGAGTGGAAAACGACCCATGAGGACGAGCCTAGTAAGGAGCCGACAGGGGGTGCTGGCGACTCAGGAATCCACCCGGGGCTGCGTAGACTCGCAGAAACGTCGGAAAGAGCGAGCGGGTAAAGGAGTCGCATGATCCACGCTGTAGTGGCGATCCTCTTCCTTGCCCTACCGATCGCTGCGTGGGTGCTCAAGAGATCCCTGGCGTGGGTCGCCGCTGCCCTGATCGCCGGCTTATCCATTGCCGGTGCGCTCGTGAGTGTGACGAACTACGCCGGGTACCGGTGGACGTGGACCTCCCTGGAACTGCTGCTGGTAGCGACTTTCGTCGTGGTTGTCGTTGCGGCGTGGGCGACCCGACCACGTGGGGGCGAACGACCATCCATTCGCCATCAGTGGTGGGCGATCGGTCTGCCGATGGTGGTTGTGGGCGCGTGTGTCCTGATTAGCCGCTTACTGGCCGCTCCATCCTCGGGTCTGTTCACGGGTGTCGGCTTCTTCATGCGCCGCATCTACGCCGAAGACAATGCCAAGTGGCTGGATTTCACCTCCCGGCTCGTCCAGGGCGAACAGATCGTGCAGAGCGACCCGCTGGGTGGACCTCTGCAACTGTTCCTAGTTCCTGTCGCGGATCTTCTCTCGACGGTGTCCTTGATCGCCTTCGGTGGCATCAACGAAGTCTTTGTCATGTCGAACACCGTCATCTATGGACAATTCGGTCTCGCCATCCTGGCAGCGGCAGCGTTGGCTCCGGTTGCCGAGCGTGCTTTCCGAAGTTCAACGGGTGGCAGTCATCTGCCCTTGCCGTTGGTCTGGACAGGCGCCGGAATCATCACCATCGCGAGTCTGGCGGCGAGCGGACTTGGTCACCTGACTTTGCAGTTCGCTTTCGTTGTCGTGGGTCTGTGGGTGGCGGCGTTCCTTGTCCGCGCTCCGTCCACCGTCACATCATTGGCCTCACTCGCCATGGTCCCGTTGTTCTTGGTGTGGTTCCCGATGGCGCCTGTCTCGGCGGTCGTGGTGATCGCTGCGATCGCTTTCGCTGTAGCGATGATCGTTCGTCGCCAGCGCAACACTCCTTGGGTCCTCCTGGGGCTATGGGGCATCACCATCGGGCTCGTCGCCTCCGACCTCCTTCGCGTGCTGTCGTTCCTCACCGACAACGCCTCGGTCAACGCAGGCCAGGCCTTAGGAGCCGCCGGAGCAGTGGCCGCTGGAGTCGGCGCGAACAGCCTGAACTTGAACTTCTTGTCCAGTCAGGGCGGAACCGAGGAAGCAACAGCCATCTCCGGAGCACTCGCCGTGGTGGGGGCCCTTGGCGCCGCGATCTTCCTCGAGAGGAACGAAGCGTCCGATTCACGCTGGCGAGATCTGCTGCGCTTCGGTCCAGCAATCGTGATCGCCGCCTACGCGGTCGGGCTCTCGATTACTGGATCCTGGTGGGCTGGTGATGGGCCCAACTACGGTGCGGACAAGACCACGTTCCTTGCCACCTTCGTTATCGCGGCGGCCACTATTCCACTCGCGCTGCGGCTGATCGACGTAACGTCTGCCCGAGCGACCATGCCGCAATGGGTGGCCATTGGAGGGATCGGTTTCCTTCTCTCGGTCGATGGAATTGCTCCCCGTGCTGCCATTTATGTAAGCCCCGAGCAGTGGCCAGACGTGGTTGGCGAAGATCGTGGCTACTGGTGGCCCGCGGAAGTCAAGTCACAGGCAGACCAACCAATTTCATCGATGCCGATCGCGTGCACGTTCTGGTTCGACACGACCAAGGCGCCGACGGCTTTGCCCGATGGCCAACCGATGTATGCATGCACACGCCTGCTTGCCGGCATGAACGGCGCTGATTATGAGGCGTTGCCTTTGGTCACGTGGGCGAGACGTGAGTGGTTCACCAACGAGGCAGCATGGGATCCGGAATACCCGGGACTGTCCTCACTCGCAGAGGACCTGAAAGCCAGGAACTTCATCCTGCTGGACTACAACAAGAACGTGATCGGACTCGAGCCAATGAATGGTTTCCTGCAACGCTTCAAGCCGCCGTGGGCGCAAGACCAGAACTAGTCCCGAATGTTTGACGTCACAACGCAGGCGCATCCGACGGGTGTGCGGGGAAGAATCGGGCGAACTGCTCATCATCTGATTCCCGATCTAGATCAGCGCGTGTATGCCCGAAGTCGGGCACGTGATCGAAAGGAGCGAGAGCGAACGACGCCGCACCGCGATGTCTACACAACAGTCGAGCGAAGGCAATGGACGTGGGATGGGCAGTCACCCGTTGTGGCCATCGTGCCCCCCGAAGGACCGTCATCGGGAACATGGAGAGCGGCGCAATGGAACATCTATTACGAAGCGTCCCAACGATTACGAGAAACGCCAGGCGACCACGTTGTTCAAGACTTCTTCGTCGAGCCTGGTGAAGAGTCGTGGTTGTGGCAGCGACGGCTGGTCGACTTCATCCATGACAATCAGGTAACCCACCTCCTCACGCATATCGAGCGGGACCCTGAAGCAAGTGATGGCGCATGGACGTGGGACTCCTTCTGGGAAGCGATCAATCGCCGGTGGTCGGGAGTGCTGCTAGGCGGCATGTTCGACTCGTCGTACCGATTCACCGAAGCAAAAGCCAAGATCTTGTCCCGCATGTCGCCAAATTTCCTTCTTGTGGATATCTGCATGCCCATGGACGGTGCTCTTCACGGGAGACGGCGAGAAGTTGGCCCCGTCAATATTCCCATGTCGGAGGAAACCCTGAGATTGGTTGACGAAGCGACTAGTAACCAAGAGAAAGAAGTAGATATCTCCTTTATGGGAGTCATGTACGACTACCGCGTTGGCCTCGTTGAGGAGTTGGAAGCTGCAGGTGTTTCGGTGGCTGTCAATCCACACCGAACAGATGCTGCACAGGGTGCGGATGCCACCCGTCGGAATCAGCCCTCCTGGTTGAACTACATGAAGGGGCTTGCGTCTAGTCGTGCAACGATCAACTTCTCTCGATCAAATGCTGGCCCGTTTGAGCAGTTGAAGACCCGCGTGATTGAGGTCGGCCTGGCTGGCACCTACCTGTTGACCGATGATCGCGATCGGACGAGGCGTTTCTGGGATGAGGGGTCTTTCTCCGTATTCCAAGAACCCGCGGACCTTCTAGTGACGTCACAGCGGTTGCTTGCCGATCCGGCTGACCTAGCTCGCGCGACAACGGAATTTCACGACAGAGCAAACTTTCTTGCCCGAAATCACTATTGGGGAGCGATTGAAGCAACGCTGCGGGCTCGCAACCTCCCAAGCATCGGTATCAATGCCTTTAGCGATTGAGCCGTCCGCGAACTCGAAGCGCCAGATAGGCCGCTCGGCGCACGTTCACCTGCGTGTGTCGCCCCAACCAGCCACGAACATGATCGCCACGTGACAAGACAGTCTGGCCGGAGGCTGCGAATTGCTCCTGCCAGAGACGAGTTTGCTGATTTTGCTCGCGCGCCAAGCGTGTTGACCACGATTGCGCACTCACCCGGAAGGCACCAACGGATTCATGTCGGAGGACCACGTCGCCGAGAGGTGCCAGCCGCGTGTAGGTATTCAGGTCCAGCATGAGTGGATTCGAATCGTCCCAGGGCATGACCGACTTCAGGGCGTCCGTGCGAAACAGCACGGCCAAGGGTTCGCCAATGACGTTCGTTCCCGAGCGGTAGCAGGCTTGAAGCGCATCGGTTCCGGAGAGCACTCGGGCATGTACTCCGGACAGGCCTCGAGGGGCATAGACGACTGCACCGGAGGCATCGATGATGTCTCGTTGACCGACAGCCATGACTGCAGAGGGGAACTCGATCAAATCAGCGACCTGGCGCGTGATGGTGTCGGACTTAATCAAGTCGTCTTGACAGACCAGTTTGGTGAATTCACCCTCGGCTTTCAGGGTGACCGCGCTCCAATTATCGGCGGCTGATGCCCCAGCCGGTTGTTGAATTATCCGGACCCGAGGGTCGGAAACGCTGCTCAGAATGCTCATGCTCGAGTCTGTGCTGCCACCGTCACTGAAGAGGAACTCCAAATGTGGATAGTCCTGGTTGATCAATGCCTCAATCAGTGGTTCGAGGTAGCGCTCCCCATTGAAGACAGGGACCACTATCGAGACCAGAGCCGCCACGCCACCAGTATTGCGGGTATCAGAGTCGACTCGTGCAGGGGAAACGAAACGCGAGACTGTTCGCGGCTAGCATCTTTGACGTGGCGCCTCGTGTGAGTGATCGATGGATCCGAACCCTAGGTGTCTTGACGGCGCTGGCGTCACTGGTCGTAACGGCTCTCGTGCTTGCGAGCGCGACACGGGTGGACGACCTGGCCATCGCCGGTCACATTCCTCTGGCCTGGACAGCTCTCGCGGTGCTCACCACTGTCTTCTTGTTCGGGTTGTTCACCCAGAGCCTTGATCTCCGCCTGGGTCGTCGTTTCCCCTTGGTGGTTGTGAGTCTGTCGCTCGTCGTGTCGCTGGGCACGTGGGTGCTGCTGGCGCTGGGCAACGAGTCACTTGCCGCGAGCATCTATCGCGGGCTGCGCATCCCTCAAGGAGTGATGCAGTTCTGGGACTTGTCTCTGGTCATGCTGAGTGTCGACTGTGCTCGCTGGGGATTCGACATCTACCAGGACAACAACGGATGCATGCAGGACCCATCGATATATGCCCCCGGCATGGCGTGGCTCGCACGCGTGCCCTTTGACGTCTTTTCACAGAACACGGCTCCCGCACTTGGCGTCGTTTTGATAATCGCGTCCTCTTTCGCCCTCGGGTGGCTTGCTCGCCAGTCAAGTGGGGTGGGGCAGGTACTGCTGGCGATCGCGGCCGTGGGCGCCCCGTGGGTCCTGCTGATGGAGCGAGGAAACATCGACGCTGTCGTTTTCGTCGTGCTCGTTGTCGGGGTCCTTCTGACGCGCCGCTACCAAACATCACTGGTGATGTGGTTTGTTGTTGCAGGTCTTTTCTGGTTGATGGGAACCTGGAAGTACTACCCCTTCGTGATGGGCTTAGCGCTCCTGCCTGTGTTGTCGATTCGACGCGGATGGATCGTGATCGCCGGTTACGTCACGGCCGCCATTCTCTATGTCATCGCCACCTGGGAGAACCTTCTGTTCTCCTCATCGACGAACGCCGGAATGGTCGATTTCGGAGACTGGGCCGTGTTGGGGAGGGTGCCGCTCGTGGCGAGGATGATCGACGCGACACCCGGGGCCAACGGACTGCAGGCGATGGATGTTCCTGTTGTTCTCATGACACTTCTTGCCGTTGCGTGGGGAGTGGCAGTCGGCCAGCGCATCCCTCGTCGAGGGAAGTCAGCGGCCGCTCTGGCAGCGGGTGGTGCATCGCTCTACCTGTCCAGTGTGTTTCTTTCAGGATTCGGCTACGGCTATAAGGCCGTATTTCTCCTCGCCGGCGTACCTTTGGCGGCCGCCTTGGTTGCGCGAGGGAGGAGAAGCGGCCACCGGCCTCTGGTCGGGACAGGGCTCGTGATCGTGCTGCTGCTCGGGGTTCAATCGGTGATCATGTGGAACACGGTGCTGGCCACACAGGCGGGACTAGTCGCGGGCGGCTTCCTTCTTGGAGCGGGCGGAACGGTTCTCATCCGTGGTGCATGGCTCGCGGCATCACGTGAGCCGTTGAAATCCTGATTGTGCCGTCCCGAGAGGCAACCTGGCGGACAGAGTTTCCGGGTTCAGCGTCCCGAGTTCGGCAAATACTGGGGTCAGTGCCTCGTAGTAGTCGCTCAGGATCTCTGGAGTGTGGGCGATGCTCGCATACAGGTTTGTTCCCGCCAAGTATCCCCGCTCCAACATGGTCGACGTCACGAAGGTTTTGACGGCTAGTGGATCAAGCCCCTGGATCGAGAAGTTAGCGAGCGCCGGAAGGCCTCCGGTGGAGATAGAGAGCCCGGCATCGGAAGCCATTTCTTCCCAGCGACGCTGAACATTCGCGCCTATGTCGTGGACTCGGCGGGGGGCGTCCTCTTGCTTCATCGTCTCAAGCGTGGCCACAGCAGCGGTTGGCCCGATGCGCTCGGTCCAGAATGTGCTGGAGATGAATGTGGATTGCGCAGCTTCCATTACCTCCTCGCGGCCGATAACCGCGGTGATCGCGTAGCCGTTTCCGAGGGCTTTGCCGAAGGTGGCGAGGTCTGGCTCCACTCCGTAGTGCAAGTGCAGGCCACCCATGGAACGGCGGAATCCAGACGTGCACTCGTCGAATATCAAGACGGCGTTGTGACGGGTTGCGAGCGCGCGTACGCCTTCGAGAAATCCAGGCTCTGGTGGTGTGGAGCGCTGAACTTCCATGTAGATAGTGCCGATGTCGGGGTCGTTCTCGAGAAGACTCGTGAGTTCCGCGAGGTCGTTGTAGTGGAACGGAACACTCGTTCCGGCTAGTGCCTTTGGCACGCCTCGTGGCTCAAGTCCAGGAAGCAGGTGGCCGTCGAGTGAGTCGTCTTCACGAAGGTTCGCCGCTAAGTACCAGTCGTGCCAACCGTGGTAGCCGCAAAAAGCTACCTTGTCTCGGCCGGATGCCGCGCGAGCAATTCGAACGGCAATGGCGCACGCCTCGCCGCCCGATCGAGCAAAGCGCGCCATATCCGCCCAGGGATGGAGCTCGATGAGTGCCTCGGCGAGAAAGACTTCTTCCGGCGCATTCAGAGTCGAGAGGTTGCCCTTGTCGATCACGGCCCGCACGGCTTCGTCGACTCGTGGGTGGGAGTAGCCGAGGATGTTGGTGCCCACCCCCATGAAGCCGAGATCCCGATAGGACTTTCCGTCCAAAGCCCAGACTTGGCAGCCATCTGTTCGATCGAAGTACGCAGGCCAACCATCGGGCAGATACATCTCCGCGCGCTTGGAAAGAAGCATAGAACCGCCAGGGATCAGGCGCTTTGCGGTGCGCCAAATCGATTCTTGCTCAGCCATGACTACAGCCTATGCGGCACCGAGCGCAGAGCCATTTACACTGCTGCAAGTGAATGCATGCCCGATCACTGTAGAGGATCAGGAGCGGCTCGTTGCTGATGATTTGATTGGGGCGTGACCTAGTGAGGCGTTTGTCTTTTTTTGATCACTCGGGCGATTCCATGTGGCTCGACCCAATTGATCTGTTCGCGGCAACGATTTGTAGCAAGACTCTTTCGCGACAAGTTCCTGTTGTGCGGATTTTGGAGGTTGGTGTATTCAGAGCAAGCTGGATACTGTCAATAGCCAAGAATTCGCCTCATCGGGTTGAGTTGGTAGGGATCGATCCGTACCCCGATGAGTTTGCTTGCTGGCGGGACGCCTTACCCGAGAAAGTCCGTGCATGGGGGTATGAGGATGTCTTTTCCCACTTCGAGTCGTGGGAAGAATTGAACGAATCGCGTGCAGAACGTTCCAGCAAGACGAGATTTGACCTCATCCACATCGATGGTGACCACTCATTTTCTGGAGCAGAGGTTGACCTCTCCAACGTCGATAGTTGGCTAGCCGAAGAAGGCGTCGTGATCATTGACGACTTCTACAATCTGAATTTTCCAGGAGTAGCGTTAGCAACCTATCAATTTCTCGAGCGTGAAGGCTATGCGATCTTCCTTGTCACCCTCAATAAGGCCTATGCATGTCGAATACCGTTTCACTCCTTTTGGGTTGATGAAATGAAGCGCGGTTTGGAAGAATCTGAGTTGTCTGCCAGCGAGCACTCGTGGCGGGGTTTGAATGAGAACACAACCGACGGAGTCTCCATTAGGGGCATGCTTATATGCCTTGATGACGATAAGCGCTACACCCTGCTGCCGTCTGCGAGGCAACGTGCACTAAGACGGTACGGCCGTGATTGGCTGCCTCCCCGACTTGGTGCGTGGCTGTTTCAGAGGAGTCAACGTTCATGAGGAGCACGAGCGAAAACTCTGCCTTGGACTCCTGAAGATGCTCTTTAGTGGACACTCCGGAGACGACGTTCCCGATTTAAGGCTCGGCTTCAGTAAGCGGTCAATGAATTCACTCGTATGTACGTTTTGCTGGAGTCACCTGTGTCCTCGCATGGTGGGCC
>WLWF01002831.1_pt1 | contig 12002 bp, 17 predicted proteins | sample 6718331 | NCBI WGS metagenome assembly WLWF01 (sample SAMN12718692, study PRJNA515312) | sponge metagenome | isolation source: marine sponge | host: Mycale hentscheli | place: New Zealand: South Island, Marlborough, Capsize Point | collected 2003-05-01
GGTGCTGCTACAGTAACTATTAGTTACTTACAGAACAATAACCTTTCATAATAATTAATTTGGTGTGGGCTTCGGCCCACACTTTAATTTTAATAGGAGAAAATAAATGAGTACATATCCAGTAGATGTAAAATCGGCAAATCATAGTTCAGTGGCAACACACGCTATTTTTGCTGGACCAGCTAGAGTAGTTGGAATTTACATGTCTAAAGAAAAGAATGTAGGTGCAAGCGCAGTTACTATAAAAAATGATACTACAGTAGTTGCACACTTTGATGTGCCAGCTACCGATAATACAAATGGAGCAGGTTTAGCAACATATGTTCAATTCCCTGGAACAGGAATTAGATGTGATACAAGCTTGAATCTTACAATCGGTACTAGTGTTACTTCTTGTACAATATTTTTCGGCTAGGAATTTAAATGGCTACTATAACTTACACAGTAACCGTAGCAACGGGAACAACCCAATATGGAACCGGTAATAGATATTATATTAACGGCGAGTTAGCTCCTGTCTTGTATTTACAAGAAGGTAATACATATATCTTTGATACTTCTGATAGTACAAATGATACACACGTTTTTGCATTTTCTACAAATCCCAATAATTCACCAGCTGCACCTTATACAACAGGTGTAACTACTACAGGAACATCAGGACAAGCTGGATCAAATACAACAATTGTTGTAGCACCTGTTAAAAGAACTGGAGCACCTGTATTATTTTATTATTGTACTGTTCATGCAGGTATGGGTGGCGCCGCACAAACCATTGCACCAACTTCTGAAACTACAGAATATAATCCTCAAATAGATGATATTATAGAAGAAGCTTTTGAAAGAACAGGTGTGCATGGAGGCAGAACTGGATATCAATTAAGATCAGCTAGAAGATCTTTAAACATAATGTTTCAAGAATGGGGTAATAGAGGAGTTCATCTTTGGAAGGTTAAACTTGCAAAGATTCCTTTAGTAGAAGGTCAAGCGGAATATAATTTTGCGTCTGATTCAACAAATTTTCCACAAGATATAGACACGGTTTTAGAAGCTTATTATAGAAATAATTCTACAACAACTGCACCAGTAGATGTTGCACTTACAAAAATTGATAGATCTACATATTCACAAACACCAAACAAATTAGCTAAAGGCACACCATCACAATATTATGTTGAAAGAAAATTAAACCCAAGTGTATTTTTATACACAACACCAAGTTCAAGTGTATCAAGCACAACAACACCAAGTAGTTTTCAATTTTGTTTTTATTATTTAGCAAAAATTCAAGATGCTGGTTCTTATAATTATACGTCAGATGTAGTAAATAGATTTTATCCTTGCATGATGTCTGGTCTTGCATACTATTTAAGTCAAAAGTATTCACCAGAAAGAAGTCAAGAATTAGAACGAAGATATGAAAGTGAATTATTAAGAGCACTTGATGCTGATAATCAAGGAACATCTACTTTCATTTCACCACAAACATTTTATGGAGATGGAGTATAATGGGTAAGTACGCATCAGGTAAACACGCATTAGCAATTTCTGATAGATCAGGAATGGCATTTCCTTATAGTGAAATGGTTAGAGAGTGGAATGGTTTTTTAGTTCACACTTCAGAGTATGAACCAAAGCAACCACAACTTGAACCAAAACCAGTAGGATCCGATCCTCAAGCTTTATATAATCCAAGACCACAACCAGCTTCTAAAACAAGTTTAATTCTTTTAACTAATAATCCATTTACAACTGTTAAATATGGTGGAGCAACTTATGTAAATGTTTTTTCAGAAAATCATCAAAGAGCAGCAGGCTCTGTTGTTAGATTTAGAGGAGCACCAATTGTAACTTCAGCAGGACCCGCTGGATCAGATTTAATTGAACAACCTAAATTAAGAAACTTACAAGCATTTGCAACTATCCCAACATTTGATAATGTAAGTGATTTAAATAATACAAGTGGATTTACAATTGCTTTGGGACAAATAGATTCAGGAGGAAATGTTACAGGAGCCACAACAACAGATCCTTTAACAGATCCAATAAATTATTTTTATATAACAAGTACAAGCACTGCGACTACTGGTGGTATATCAGGTGGTGGAAATAATACTTCAGCAGGTCCAGTAACATTAGGAGTAGTAAACGGATAATGGCATACACTTTAGATAATTTAAGAACCGATATTAGAAACTACACAGAAGTAGGTAGTAATGTTTTATCTGATTCTGTATTAGAGAGAATTATTAAAAATGCAGAGTTAAAGATTCATAGAGCAATAAATACAGATCAAAGTGTATTTTATGCTACATCAAATTTAATTATAAATAATAGATATGTGACTATTCCAGCTGATTTAAGATTTATTAGATATGTGCAGCTTACCAATTCTGATGGTGAGCAATTCTATCTAGAGCAAAGAGACACTAGTTTTATTGCAGAATACTATTCTACTCCTGGAACTTCAGCTGTAGATATCCCTAAATATTATGCTAATTGGGACGAAGAATTTTGGGTAGTAGCCCCAACACCAGACAGAACTTATGATGTTACACTGGCTTATGATAAAGAACCTCCTACTCTAACTACAGAAACAGGTGGAACTTATTTATCTAATAAATATTCAGATTTACTTTTATACGCTTCTCTAGTAAATACATATGGGTACTTGAAAGGACCGCAGGATATGTTACAATACTATAAAGGCGCGTATGATGAAGCTTTAGAATCGTATGCTATCGAGCAAATCGGTAACAGACGCAGAGACGAATATCAAGATGGTGAAGTTCGAGCTCAACTTAACGTTAAATCACCATCAAGTTACGGAAAATAAATAGGAGATAAAATATGGCAAACGTAGTACCTTACTCATTCGCACAAGAATTATTAAAAGGCGCACATAACTTTACAACTAATACTATTAAACTCGCATTGTATACTGCTAATCCTTACACTACATCAAGCACAGCTTATACTGTAGGATCAGCTAACCAAGTTAGTGGAACAGGATATACAACTGGTGGAAATACTTTAGGAAGTCCTGTTGTTGCAAACCAAACTAATGTTGCAACTTTGACTTTTGCACAATCGCAATGGACATCAGCAACTTTTGGTGCAGCTTTTGGAGTTATATATAATAATTCATCGAGTGATAAGTTAGTCGTTGTTTTAGATTTTGGTGGAACAAAATCTTGTTCAAACGGAACATTTACAATAACGTTCCCAAGCACAAGTTCAGGTACACCAGCTGGAACAGATTCGCTTATTAGTATAACATCGTAATAGGAGAATAAATGGCTTTGGTTATAAATGATAGAGTAAAAGAAAACAGTACAACTTCTGGTACAGGTAATATTACACTTGCGGGTGTTGCATCTGGACAAGGTAATGTAACTTTTAATAGTGGTATTGGAACTTCTAATACGACTTACTATTGTATTTTTGAACAAGGCACAAATACGTTTGAAATAGGTTTAGGAACTTTATCAGGTTCAACAACTTTGGAGAGAACAACAGTTATTAATAACTCTTCAGGTAACACATCTAAAATAAGTTTTACAGGCGGAACTCTAGATGTATTTTGTACAATGCCTGCAGCAAAAACTGTTTATTTAGATGCAACAGGTAACCCAGTAGGAGCAGCGTCAGCTGGCTTTGCATTAGCAATGGCAGTGGCGTTATAAAATAGGAAAAAAATATGGCACAAGATTTTAGAAACGTACTAGTTAGAACAATTGGAACAGGTGATACTACGCTATTAGTAGCGGGAAATTATGATGCAGTAATAGGTATTAGATGTTGCAATATTTTAACATCAACTATTGCTGTTGACGTTAAAATTGCTAAAGGCGGAGATGACTACTTTATAGCTAAAGGAGTTAGTATTCCACCCAACAGCGCTATTGAATTAATTCAAGGTGGCGCTAAAATTGTTTTAGAAAGTGGCAATACATTAGAAGCAGTTTCAGATACAGCTAGTAGTTTAGATGTAACTCTTTCTTATATTGACACAATTAGTTCGTAGGAGGAATTATGACAGCAGTAATAAATGGCATTCAATACATTGGCGGCCAAACATCAGCAAATGAATTTATAAACAATCAAGCGGGTACTATTGATGGTACACAAACTGTTGAGAACGGAGTTCTTGCAGGTCCAATCACTATACCTGGAACTATAACAGTAACGGGAGTATTAGTCATTGTCTAAAATAGAAGTAGATACAATTGATAAACAAAGTGGCTCAACGGTTACAGTTGGCGGTCCTGGTACAAATATTGTTTTAGGAACAGCAGGCCAAAGTGTAACTTTAGGTTGCGGTGCAACTCAAACAGGTTTCGGTAGAACTGGTACAGTTAATTGGTGTACAACAGCTAAAACAAGTCCATTAACAGTTGCTTCAGGCAATGGTTATTTTATTAATACAACAGGAGGAGCAATTACAGTCACTCTTCCATCCTCTCCTTCAGCGGGAGATATAGTAGCATTAAAAGACTATGCGAACACTTGGGATACAAATAATGTAACATTAGGTAGAAACGGATCAAAAATTAATGGTGTTTGTGCCTGTGCAACTTTAACTACTGAATCACAATCAGTTACTTTAATTTATGTAGATGGCACTAAAGGTTGGCAAGATATTCACGATTCAACTTCTAATGTAAGTGGTAATGCTTTTATTACTGCTACAGGTGGAACAATTACTTGTTCAGGAAATGACAGAATTCATACATTTACAAGTTCAGGAACATTTACAGTAGTTGCAACAGCTATATCTGCAGCTAACAATGCAGTTGCATATACAGTAGTTGCAGGTGGTGGTTATGGTGGAACTTATCAATCAGGTTCTGCAGGTGGAGCAGGAGCAGGAGGTTTTAGAGAAGGTACAACAGCACCTGTTGTTCCTTATACAGCCTCACCTTTAGTAGCTCCCGCAGGTATAACAGTATCAGCACAAGGATATCCAATTACAGTTGGTGCAGGTGGAACAGATTCACCATCACAACAAGGTAGTCCTTCAATATTTGATTCAATAACATCAGCAGGTGGTGGTAGAGGTGGTAATCAAGCGCATTCTACTGGTGCTCCTTATGCAGGAGGACCCGGTGGTTCTGGTGGTGGTGGTAATGGAGAATGTGGTCCACTTCCTGGAGATGGAAATGAACCCCCAGTTTCACCTTCACAAGGAAATGATGGTGGTTCAGGAAGATCAGTAGGTGGTAGTAGAGCTGGCGGCGGAGGTGGTGGAGCAGGCGCAGTCGGTCAAGATGGTGGTAACCCACAAATAGGAGGTCACGGTGGAGCCGGTGTATCAACAGAAATTACAGGATCAGCAGTAACAAGAGCTGGTGGCGGTGGTGGTCAAGGTCAGGGAACTGATGCAGGTGACGGTGGAACAGGTGGTGGTGGAGCTGCAGGAGGACCAACAGGAACTGGTGGAAATCCAGGAACTGTAAATACAGGTGGTGGCGGTGGAGCAGGAAATTCAAACACAGGAACCGCAGGTGGTCAGGGTGGTTCAGGAGTAGTAATAATAAGATATAAAGTTAAATAATTATGACAAGTACAATTAAAGTAGATAACATACAAAAAACATCAGACGGATCTAACATTATTAAAAAATGTGGATCTACAATTACATTAGGTTCTTCAGGTCAAACTGTTGCTGTTGCGTGTGGTGCAACAACTTCAGGAATGGGTAGAACAGGAACTGTTGATTGGTGTACAACAGCAAAAACTTCACCTTTAACAGTAGCATCAGGCAATGGATATTTTATTAATACATCAGGTGGAGTAATAACAGTTACTCTCCCTAGTTCACCATCAGCGGGCGATATTGTTGCATTCAAAGATTATGGTAATACTTGGGATACTAATAATGTAACAATAGGTAGAAATGGATCAAAGATTAATGGTGAATGTAGTTGTGCAGTTTTAAATACAGAATCACAATCAGTTACTTTAATTTATGTTGATGGGACTAAAGGATGGCAAGATGTAAATGATTCAACAGCTAACATATCAGGCGCAACTTATGTAGCTGCAACTGGAGGCACAGTCACTACATCAGGAGATTTTAAAATTCATACTTTTGATTCATCTGCTACTTTTTGTGTTTCTGCGATCGGTAATGCAGCAGGTTCAAACACAGTTGATTATGTTGTAGTTGCAGGAGGTGCAGGAGCGGGTAGAGATGGCGGAGGTGGAGGTGGAGCAGGAGGTTTTAGAACTAATTTTCCATCTTGTAATTCAGGTTTATCAGTTTCAGTACAAGGTTATCCAGTAACAATAGGTGGAGGTGGAAATGGTGCGCCAGGTCCAGCACCTGGAGGTGGTCCAGCAGGTTCAAATGGATCCAATTCTATTTTTTCAAGTATAACATCAGCAGGCGGTGGTGGAGGAGGAACTGGTCCAGGATCAACAGCTGGTCAAGCAGGTGGTTCAGGAGGTGGAGGTGGAAGATCCTGTTTAGCAGGTGGTGCTGGTAATACTCCCCCAGTAAGCCCACCACAAGGTAACAATGGTGGAACTGGTGGTCCAAATCCAACTGGTGGTGGAGGAGGTGGTGGTCATTCAGCAGTTGGTGCTAGTGGATCTGGTGGTAATGGTGGTGCAGGAACTGCTACAACTATTCCTGGTTCACCAATAACTTTAGCAGGTGGTGGAGGCGGATCAGGAGGACCAACAGCAGGTACAGGAGGAGCAGGTGGCGGTGGTGCAGGAGATAAATCTGGTGGCGGTCCATACTTACCAGCAGGTTGCAGAGCAGGTACTGCTAATACTGGAGGTGGTGGCGGTGCTTCTGGTGGTAGTTGTGACTCTTCTGGAGGTGGTAATGGTGGTTCAGGTAAAGTAGTAATAAGATATAAATTTCAATAATTATGAGTACAGTTAAAGTAAATAAAATAGAAAAAAGATCAGGAAGCACACTTACATTAGGTGGACCAGGCACAGCTGTAACTTTAGCTTGCGGTGCTACACAAACAGGTTTTGGTAGAACCGGGACAGTAGACTGGCAAACAACTCCAAAGACAGCAACTTTTACAGCAGTATCTGGTGAGGGATATTTTGCAAACACATCAGGTGGAGCTTTTAATATGAATTTACCAGCAGGTGTTGCTGGAGCTATTGTGTCAGTAGCCGATTATTCAGGAACTTTTCAAACAAATAATTTAACCATTGTACCAAATGGATCAGATAAAATTGGTTCACAAAATGAAAACGCAACTTTAAAGACTGAAGGTCAATCAGTAACTTTAGTTTTTGTAGATTCAACACAAGGTTGGATTAATACTATGGATTCAACAAGTAATGTAAGAGGAGAATCTTTTATATCAGCATCAGGTGGAACAGAAACAACTTCAGGAAATTATAAAATTCATACATTTAATTCATCTGCAACTTTTACAGTTAATTCTATTGGATCGGGTGATGTTGGATCACAAGTTTCTTATATGGTAGTAGCAGGTGGTGGTGGTGGAGCAGGTAATGGTGGTAATGCTGATGCCTCTGGAGGTGGAGGAGCTGGTGGTTTTAGAGAAGGAAAACAAGCCTGTGGCGCTTATACAGCATCTCCTCTTGCAACAACAGGTCTTGCAGTTACAGCACAAGGATACCCAATTACAATAGGTGCTGGTGGTGCAAAAGGAACACCATCAACTCCTGGTTCTAATAGAGGTGTAAAAGGTGTTGATACAACTTTTTCAACAATTACAAGTGCTGGAGGAGGCGGTGGAAATTCTTCTGCTGCAGGTTGTGCTCCAGTTCAAAATGGTGGTTCTGGTGGAGGAGGCGGTGGAGGTGGTGGAAGTCCCGCTTCAACAACAGCAGGTGTTGGTAATACACCTCCGGTAAGTCCATCTCAAGGTTTTCCAGGCGGAACAGGACATCCAGCAGGTAGTTCTGTAGGTGGTGGTGGTGGTGGAGCTACTGTACAAGGAGCAGATAGAAATGGATCTCCAGGTTGTGGAGGTGGTCCAGGTGGAAACGGTGCAACAACTTCAATTAATGCTTCACCTACAGCTTTTGCAGGTGGCGGTGGCGGTGGAACTTATTCTGCTCCCACATCAACAGCAGGAATTGGTGGAACTGGTGGTGGAGGTGCTGCAGGTAGATCTCCAGTTAGTCCTCCAAATGCTGGAGTAGATGGAACAGCTAATACAGGTGGAGGTGGAGGAGCTGGATCAACTCCAGGCGGAGCAGATAATGGTGGAGCTGGTGGATCTGGTATAGTAATAATAAGATACAAATTTCAATAGTTGAAATGAATTAACAAATAAGATATAAGGAGAAACATTATGGCACATTACGCAAAACTAGGAATAAACAGTAAAGTTATAGGAGTAGAAGTTGTAGCTGATGCTGATTGTCAAAACGCTGATGGCATTGAAGATGAAGAAGTAGGAAGACAGTTTATGGAAAGAATCCATAGCTGGCCTTTATGGAAAAAAACATCTTACAATACACAAGGTGGACAACACAAAGACGGCGGAACACCTTTAAGAGGTAACTACGCAGGTATAGGTATGACTTATGATGAAGATAACGATATTTTCATTAGTGCTAAACCTCACGCTAGTTGGACTTTAAATGTATCAGAAGCAAGATGGCAATCACCAATAGGTGATGCTCCAGCATTATCTGAAGAAGAAACTCTTACTCATTATTATGAGTGGAATGAATCTACAGGTGCTTGGGATAAAACAGCCAAATAATAATATTGACATTTTAAGTAGATTTTATTACATACTAAATAGGTATGCAAAAGAAAGTATTAACAGAAGTAGACTTATATACAGGTGAAATTTCTATGCCTAAAGGCTTTGAAATTGATCGCGATAAAATAAGAAACGACATTATAGAATCTTTTATTAAAAAAAATAGAATTAATACTAATCCAAAAGCTTATGCTTTTGATGATTATGTTGTGCCTTATTCTCAACCTCTACAATGGATGCAAGATTACGTTAGAGATCATTGGCGACTGGACTATGGTAGAACTTTAGTGCAAAAAAATATGCACGGTAATGTTATGCATCCTAAAGAAAAGTCTTGGACAAGACATCAAGTTGATCCAGTTGATTTACGTAACTCACCAGACTACACACTTATTTATGGTATTGATGTTAAAGAAGGTTCTTCAGAATGTATTATTGAATATGATGATAACAGAAGAAAAAATAGAACTTGGCATTTACCTATAAAGAATAATGAATTTATAATGTTTCCAGCTACTAATAAGTATTCTTTTTCACCCAATACTTCTAATGGCTTAAATATAATTTTAACAATTAACTATGAATATATCTAACTACTATTGGTATTTTGAATCTATTATTCCACCAAGAATATGTGATCTTATTGTTAAGTATGGTAAAGCAGAAAAAGAAAGAGAGATTATGGCCATTACAGGTGGCTTTGGTAGAGACAGAGATTTAAGTAAAAATCCTCTTAACAAAGAAGAAGTAAAAGATTTACAAAAGAAAAGAGATTCTAATATTATTTGGATGAGTGATCCTTGGATTTATAAAGAAATACAACCTTATGTTCATATGGCAAATAAAAATGCAGGTTGGAATTTTGATTGGGATTTTTCAGAGTCTTGTCAATTTACAATTTATAAAAAAGGTCAATACTATGATTGGCACTGTGATAGTTGGGATAAGCCTTATGTAACTCAAGATAACACAAACGGAAAAATTAGAAAATTATCTGTAACGGTAACGTTAACAGATCCAAAAGAATACAAAGGTGGAGAATTAGAGTTTGATTTAAGGAATGAAGATCCTGATAAAAAACCTAATTTAAGAACGTGTACAGAAATATTACCAAAAGGCTCTTTGGTTGTGTTTCCTTCATTTGTATGGCATAGAGTTAAACCCGTAACTAAAGGAGAGAGGAATAGTCTAGTGATATGGAATCTAGGTTATCCATTTAAATAATATGAATGATATAAAACAAGGTGGCAGTAGCACATTACCAAAACCAAAAGGACACGTAGATTTTAAATCTGCGTTCTATTTTCAAACACCTGTATGGATTGCAGAAGCTCCAATGTTTTTAAAAAGTGCAATTAAACTAACAGATAAGTATTTAAAAAAAAGTGAAAAATTATTAAAAGATAAATTAAAGAATGATCCTAAATGGAAAAAAGAAATAGGAGATTTTGGTTTATCTAATCATAGTGAAAGTTTTTCTAATGATCCTAAAGTAAAAGATTTAGTCCAATTCATTGGTCAACGATCCTATGAGTTTTTAGATTGGCAAGGTTTTGATTTAAGAAATCACAGCTTACACTTTACAGAATTTTGGGTACAAGAATTTAGTAAAAGAGGTGGTGGTCATCATTCTACACATCAACATTGGAATCAACACGTATCAGGATTTTACTTTTTAAAGTGTAGTGAAAAAACATCTTATCCTATCTTTCACGAACCAAGACCTGGTGCAGAAATGACAAAGTTACCTTTAAAAGATCAATCACAAATTACAATGGGTACAAATCAAGTGCATTACAAACCACAACCCGGAACTATGATTATATTTCCAGGCTATGTTCCACACGAGTTTGCAGTTGATGCAGGATTAGATCCATTTAGATTTATACACTGGAATATTAAAGTTGTTGAAACAGCAATATCAAAAGAAAAGAGTATTAAATGAGCTTTAAAAAAAATAAATATATAGTTATTAAAGAAGCTGTACCTAAAGATATAGCTCAATTTGTTTACAATTACTTTTTACTGAAAAGAACTGTTGCTAGAAGTTTATTTGATGCAAGATATATATCACAGTTTACAGAGGAGTGGGGAACGTGGACAGACAATCAAGTTCCAAATACTTATTCTCATTATGCAGATGTAGCTATGGAAACTTTACTGATGAGAACTTTACCTATTATGGAAAAGAAAACAGGACTTAAATTAAATCCAACTTATTCTTATGCTAGAATTTATAAACCAGGAGATGTCTTACATAGACACAAAGATAGATTTAGTTGCGAAATATCTACAACCTTAAATCTAGGAGGAGACCCTTGGCCAATACATTTAGAGCCAAAGAAAAATGTGGGTATACCAGATGGTAAAAAAATTACTGTAAAGAGCGATAACAAAGGTATTCTAGTTAATTTAAAACCAGGTGATATGCTAGTTTATAGAGGCATGGAACTAGAGCATTGGAGGGAAGAGTTTCAAGGTGATAATTGTGCTCAAGTTTTTTTACATTATAATGATCAAAAATCTAAAAACGCGGATAAAAACATAAACGATAAAAGGCCTCATTTAGGACTTCCAAGTTGGTTTAAAAAGTAATATAATCTTTAAATGGGGACAGTGACTCCACCACATACCTCACTGTCTCCTTTTAAGGATTATTTATGAATTTAGGTTTTGATGCAATATCCCAGTTTCCGATTTCACAAGTAAATGCGGACAATGTAGTAACTATTACAGTTACAGGTAATAATTTAGTTGCTAATATTGGTAACCCAGATATTGCAGCTGATGCTGTTACACAAAACATTACTGGTAATCAATTAACACTTGGTATTGGAACAGTAACAATAGTTGGCACAGCAAATCTTGAAGCACCTAAAACACCAATAGTTTTAGGAACAGGAGACGTTACAGTTAGTGCAGATGCTAATGTTACGGCTTCTGGAAACAACTTGATTATACGTAGTGGATCTGTTACTATTGTCGGAACTGCGAGTATAGAAGCACCAGCTAACGCTATGACTTTAAGAACAGGCGAAGTAGGTGTTATTACGTGGAACGAAATTATACCAGGAGCAACAATGGTTTGGACACCAATCAAACCTTACGGATAATATATGGCATCAACATTTTCAACAGATCTAGCATTAGAACTTGTAGCAACCGGTGAAAAAGCTGGTCTATGGGGAACTATAACAAATACTAATTTACAAATATTACAACAATCAACTACAGGTGTAGTTGATGTACCAATGACATCTGGAGCCGATGTTACTTTACTTT
>WLWF01002838.1_pt1 | contig 11981 bp, 8 predicted proteins | sample 6718331 | NCBI WGS metagenome assembly WLWF01 (sample SAMN12718692, study PRJNA515312) | sponge metagenome | isolation source: marine sponge | host: Mycale hentscheli | place: New Zealand: South Island, Marlborough, Capsize Point | collected 2003-05-01
ATCATAATCCAGTTTATTGTCGGGAAGAAACTTCTGGGTACGGGAAAATGTGTATTCCTAGAATGATTAGTAATATTTGTAATTATCCCAGAAGATCCGCCTTAATTGTTAAGCTAATTATTCATCTGTTAGTACATCCTGCCAGGTGTATTCTCCTACTGAGTGATCGTATTGAACACCTGAAAACCATAGATGTCATGTTACGGGAGGCTAATATCACTGACATTGGCTTTTACATTGGGGGCATGAAAGAGGCCCAACTTAAAAAATCAGAAAGTTGTCGTGTCATCTTAGGCTCTTATAGTATGAGCAGTGAAGGTATGGATATTCCCTCCTTAAATACCTTAATTTTAGCTTCTCCTAAATCAGATATAGAACAGTCTATTGGACGGATTCTCCGAAAACCTCATACCGAAGTCGTAGCCAGTGTCTATGATCTAGTTGATAATTTCTCGGTGTTTAGCAACCAGGCTCTAAAAAGAAAAAAATTCTACGAACAAAAAGAATATCAACTAATGACTAGTTGTGTTCAGGATGATGGAGAAACTAATCTAGACGAGCTATTGGATAGTCTTCTAGATAAAAAGGATGTTGTCAAAAAACCAGATAAACGTGGGGCTAAAAAGGGTCATAGTGGTGAGAAGGATAGTAAAATAGGGAAATGTCTTATTCTAGATGAGGATGATGATTAACCCTCCCTGTTAATTTTACAAAGTCGGACGGTCGGTTATTTGGAAATCTTTGGGCTCATTTTACTGAGTTGCTTAGTAATCTTGTCTAGGTAGAGTTTGTTAATGGCCTGATATTCGGCTAGATAAAACTTATGTTTTAAAACCGGATCAGATATCGTTTCAACCAGATTATGTACCGCCAATAAATCACCTTCTAGTTCTACAGTATTATCCCTAAGGTTATTTAGACGTTCAACGGTGCTACTTTTAAGGACATTTACTAAGACAATTTGTCTTTTTAACTGGATATAGAGCTCATCTAGGTCTTTAAAATGTTGGATAGATTGGTTTTTTTCCCGACTACTCGCCAATTTAAGCTGTTTGGCTTCCACAAATAGATTAAGATTAGCCTGATTTTTAGCTTCGACGTCTTTAATGTTTTTAATTAAAATCTGATTTTTATCACCTAGAGCGGTAATTTCATCCTCTAAGAGATAGCAATCATCTAGAACTCCGTTAACCTTGAGTTGTAATTCTTTGGACTTAATAAAGCTATCTCGGATTAGATCAGCTTGTCTAATATTTTCGTAGGTTTCAAGGTAAATGTTACTTCTAATAAAATTTTGGAACAGGTCGGAATTAACCATAAAATCTAATTCGCCAATAGTTGCTAAAAAATGACTGATTGATTGTAATCTTTTTTGTAATATATCTGACCGATAACTATTAAACAAAAGACGTTTAGGAAACCTATTAAATTTATAGTTAAACCGGTTTGACAACGCTTCTTTTAAAAGATACAACTCTTGAAATCTTTTTTCAACACTCCAAACAGTGACTTCGTCGGTTATTTCAATAAGATAATAACGTTTCTCATTATTGTTAAGAAGAGTAACATTAAACTTCATAATAATAATTAATAATATTGATTATGAAAGATAAATAATTTCTTGGCTTGCTTCTTGGCCTAGATAATTATTTAAGAGCCTATTAAATTTCACCAAAAATATTTCCAAGTCATCATCTGTTAGATTAAGTGATGGTAATAATCTAACACTAGAGTCTATTCCAGTGGTTAATAATATGAGGCCATGTAATTGTGCTTCCAAGACTAAGGCCCTGAATTTATCAGCAGGTAAATTAAGGTCTATAGCGACCATAAGCCCGTAATTCCTGACCTCCGATATTAGTGGATGGTGTAATTTAATTATTTCTTCTCTCAATAGGTTACCCATATTGTCACTGTGAGATAATAGCTTTTCTCCATGAAAGACCTCAAAGGTAGCATTAGCTGCTACGGTAGATAAGACATTGCCATTATAGGTCCCCCCCAAACCATTATCATGAATAGTCTTAAATAGCTTGTCGTTGGCTGCCACTCCAGCCAAAGGAAATCCACTAGCAATACCCTTTCCAAAGGTAATCATATCTGGTTCACATTTAAAGTGTTCGTAACCCCACCAATATCCGGTTCTTCCCATTCCAGTTTGGACCTCATCGCTAATCCATAAAATATTATGTTGTTGACAAAGGCTCTTCATTTTTTGGACAAAGATGGGATCTGCCCTAATTACCCCACCTTCACCTAAAACTGGTTCTAGGATGATAGCCGCAGTTTCTTCGGGAGCAGTTGCTCTTAAGAGGAGATCTTGGAGTTCTCCAAAGACCTCATCACCAAGACCTGGGACTGGATAGCGGACCTGATAAACTCCTGGCATCAAAGGAGAAAACCCTTTTTTACAACTTACCTTAGAACTACTTAGTGACATACAGCCTATAGTTCTCCCGTGAAATCCACCCCGGAAACTAATAATATTAGGCTTTCCTGTTGAAATTCTTGCTATTTTTATGGCATTTTCCACTGCTTCTGACCCACTATTGGTGAAATAATAATTATCTAGCTGTCGTGGACAAATAGAACGAAGGTTTTCGATTAGTTGTTGTTGTGGTGGGTGGGTTAAGACACAGTTTTGTTGGGCATGAACTAATTGTCCAACCTGTTGCTTAACAGCATCAACAATTATTGGATGACTATGTCCAGTACTTAAGGCACCTATACCTGAAGTCATATCTAGATAGCGGCGGCTATTAACATCAGTTATCCAACTACCTAAGGCTGATTTCGCCACAATATTACTATTCCTATATACACCAGGTACTAAGTTTATAATCTTTTTCATATTAGGTTAGGAACTTTTATATTACCTTATTAGATTTTTTTTAAATAATGATCCTAAATATAATATAATAGATTATTTACGACAAAATAATATAATAATATAATATTGTCATATTATAATATCCTTGGGTTCCACCCAGGTCTAAATATGATATAAAAAACATTAGTTAAAACTATTATAATGTTAAATTTTATTCAAGATATTTTTCTTGATGAACATTATATATCCTCTTCTCTAATAAAACTAGGTGATTTTAAAACAAGTTTAACTCTTTATTTCCCAGTAGAATCACAACCAATTTATTTTATCCTAAATGAATGCCAAAGGCGTATAAATGTGGTTCAGTTTAGTAATGGAGAGATAAATAGGCAAAATGTTATCTATTTAGCAACCTTTACCAATTGGTATCCCTATACCAAGAGTTTATTAGAGTATTTTAACTATCCCGAATGGTGGAAAGATATTAAATTATTAATAACTTATACCCAACTACCAGATCAGCAAAAAATAAAGTTAACTACCTCAGTTTATGTGACTGAAAGTTACCTAAATAGTTTTAATAATATTAGTGACTACTCCGTATCAAATAATAACTGTCGTATACCTAAATTAATCTCACGGATAAATTTTGATCAAATTAATTTTAAAATAACGATACCGGTAGAAACTGGATTGTTAAAAAACAGTCCTACAACCAGTCTAACAGATGAGTCTATTTTTGATTTAGGTCATTTTCAATTAAATAGACCTCTATATCCATATCAAATTAACAATATTAAATGGATGGCTCAATTAGAAAATAATATTAAATTAGGTAAGTTAAATATCTCTAGTTTTGAAAGGACTGCCCAAAACCAATTAGTTTTTTATTTGGATAACTTAAAGCGATACCAGGTTTTGGTAAACCTAGGTATTCCAGTTTCAGAAAATAAACCAGTAGAAACATGTCAATTTACACCAAAAGGAGGTGTCTTGGCTGATCACGTTGGTCTGGGAAAAACTTCTAGTTTTATAGGTCTCATGGCTTTTCAAAAATTGAAACGGGGTAATCTAGGTCACAAAGTGAGTTTGGTGATTTGTCCAAGAAGATTATGTTATCAATGGTTAGCAGAAATAAATTTAATAAGTGATCTTAATGCTGATATCATTAGTAATATAAACCAGTTTAGGAGGGTATGTGAAACCGGAATAGACAAGGTAGATATTTTAATTTTATCCTACAGTTTTTTAAATAATCTAAATTATTTAAATTACCTAGATAAAAATGTAAATAATCCAAATCATTTTAATATCCACAATTACCATTGGGAAAGAATTATTCTAGATGAGGGACATGAATATATTAATCAATCCATTATTAGAAAAAGAAAAGAACCTAATTTTGTAAAACAACAACTCTATAACTTAAAATCAGATTATAGATGGATCTGTAGTGGAACACCGTATGCTGATATGGCTGACTTCTGGAGTATTATCAGATTTTTATGTCCAACTGATAAGGATTTATTTAAAAATATTTGGAAAATATCCCATATCAAAAACTTGTTTGTGAACACCTTGTTTAGAAAACAGACCCAAGAATCAATTCAGAACCAGGTTACCATTCCTGGATACCATAATGAAACTACATTTCTAAAATTTAGTGATATAGAACAGGCGATTTATGACAGTGTCAATGGTGATACTGAAAAAATGATCCAATTATGTAACCACGTCTTAATTTCAGAACATCATATTAATATCTTAGGACATAAACCATTATCACTACCCGAAATCCACCAGAAAATGACAGACTATTATGGGAAAAAGGTAACTAAAACAAAAAGTCAATTGTTACTTTTAGAAAAAAATCTAGCTAAAGTAAATATAACTCCTCCTAAAAAACTAGAATTACAGACCAAACAAGACGAAGTCACGAAACGTCTTAAAAATTTTCAGTCTAAATTTAATCTGTTTAACGCTATCATGGAAAAAGCTATAGACCAAGATTGTTGTCCAATTTGTCTAGATAAATTATCTGAAACTACCAAGGTAGTCACTAATTGTGGTCACATTATGTGTATGACTTGCACTAGTAAACTTTTCAAAGGTAATTGGAATAATCAGATGAAATGTCCTATCTGTCGGGAGGAAATTATAGGTAAATCATTGGAAATAATTAAAGACAACGGAGATCATGATGATTTAGAAATGGTCACAACTAGTCCTATTAAGACCATAGATAAATGGGGAACTAAAATGGCTAATTTATTATTATATCTACAACAAATCCTTAGCAATTACCAGCTAAATAACCGTGTAATTGTTTTTTCCCAATGGAATAATATGCTTAAAATGGTTGGAAATGTTTTAGAAGAAAATGGGGTTAAGTATTTATACCTTCAAGGGTCTATCCATGTTGTTACTAGCCGAATTAACAAGTTTAAATCTGATCATAGTATTAGGGTGGTGCTGTTAAGTTCAGATAGAGCTGTCTCAGGTCTTAATTTAACTGAGGCGACACATATTATCTTATTAGATACCTTAAATACCACTCCGGAAAAGGCCAGACAAATAGAAGAGCAGGCCATTGGAAGGGCCGTCAGAATAGGTCAAGATAAAAATGTTGTTATTAAGCGTTTTATCATGGAATCCACCATAGAACACGATTATTATTTAAAAAATATGAACACTCAAATAGCTGTCTAATCATGATTTGTCTAGTTTTTTTGGGCGATAACCTCTACGTTTTGTCCAGCTTTTTTCATATTCTTAGCCCGTTGGATTTGTAGTTTTAGTAATCTTAATTTTCTCACTTCCCGTCTTAACATACTTAATTGCCGAGTAATTTGTTTTAGACTTTTGTTTAAAGTGTTACTAAGTCTTGTTTCCTGAATATTTCTATTACCTAAGGTCGCCAGTCTCCTTGTAATCTGTTTTTCCCTGGCAACTAAGTTAGAAATTGCGTTATTGATTTGGATTTCGGCCTGGTTAGTATTTAATTTATCTACTTGACCTTCAGGATGTGCTTCCGGAGTTGTTATTATTTCCCAGCCGTCAGAGATATCTTGGTTACTTAAGACAATTGGCTGGTGACCTATTTCGGGTACTTGACCGGTTTCCCTTGTCCTACTTAAATAATTATCCCAAACATAGTGTCCCACGTAGGTTGTTAGGCCCACTAGACCAAGACGAACGGTAATGGCTACACCCGCCGTGACTATTCCAGTTCCCCCACCTTTATTTATTCGCTTCTCCTCCATAACAAGTCTATCAAATTCATCTAGTATTTCTTGGTCACTTTGGTCAGACAATTCGGCTAAGAACGCGGATTCTTCCTCAGGACTTATTTCTTCCAGAAGCATTATATCCGTTTTTTCTTCTTGTTGTTGGATTTCTTTCATCACCTCCTCAGCATTCTTTATTTCTTGTTTAATTTTCTTGGCAAGATCCGGATGGTGTCGTTCTAAATACGATAACTCATTTAAGTCAGATATATCTTGATAATCTCTAAGTTGAGGTGAATAAAAATAATAGTAACCAAGTTTTCCAACCGCGACAATAGCTAATAATGCTGGTAGACCAGCTCCACCCTGCTGATGGTTGTTTTTAGTGAGCTGATAGTGTGAATAATAATTTTTTAAAACTTTTCTTCCAAGTCTGGTATTGATCTGGACTTTTCTATTTGTCACAGGATTAACTATTATTTGATACATTTATTATTTAGTTTACCTTAGAAAAAAAACAAAACAATCTTTAAAACTGGAACTTTTGTAATTCCTCGGCAAAATTAGTATTTAAATTTACACATTTTCTTTTATCTCTGACAAACTGAAGGGCATCAGAAAAGGTCATCAGATATCGTTTCATTAAATAGAAAATTACGATGGTAGCTGATCTACTAGACCCCATATAACAGTGAACCAAGGTTGGTACGGTCACGTCTTGTGTTAAGTATTGATAGCTATTTTCTAGATAATTATCAAGAAAACTGTCTCGGGTATCCTTAACACTAATAGTTTTATAGGTAAACTGATCTGGATACAGACAGGGGATTTCTCTAGTAACATTTAGAATTTTTTTTATCTCATATTGTTGGAGGGTTTCTAGACTGCTGACATTAAAAGCACTACCTAAATAGATATTATCTATAATATACGAGGGTTCCGAAACTAGATTAGTAAAATGCTGGTAAATATTAGTGACCAACCCATTGTTATTTTCTATAATTCTTTCTACTTCATTGGTATTCCCATTTATCAGTCTATTAAAATAATAATAACTTTTTACCTTTAATAAATTGGTTAAGATCCAGATATTATAAAGGGAACTTTGATAGGTAGACATGTATTTTAACTTAATATATTTTAATAAGGCCACGATTTTTTAAACCCAGTTAAAAACCAGAAATAGACAAAGTAAATTAACTTAAGTAAAAAATTTGAGATACTACTATCAGTGTGATATTTTAGAAAGACTATGCTATCTAAAACAGCTTTAACACGCATTAATAAAGAACTTAGGATGCTGAAGGTTTCTCCACTTGGAAATGAGAAAATCTATGTTATTCCAGATGAAGATGATATTACACTAGCTAGAGCCCTAATTATTGGCCCAGATGATACCCCATATGAAAATGGAATGTATTTTTACGAAATTAGATTCCCGGATAACTATCCATTTTCACCTCTTAAGGCGAAATACATGACTAATGATGGTAATACCAGGATGCATCCCAATTTTTACAGTTGTGGTAAAGTCTGTGTATCTATTATCGGAACCTGGTCTGGTCCAGGTTGGACCAGTTGTCAAAATATTACCTCTGTATTATTGACATTTAGATCACTGTTTTTAGAAAATCCTCTCTGGCAAGAACCTGGATTTGCCGATGAAGTATCTGACCGGAATTCCGATTATAATACCTTAATTGGATATGAAAACTATAGGATAGCGATCTTAAAAATGTTTAATAATACTCCTCCTGGTTTTAATTGTTTCCGAGATATTATGAGAGAACATCTAGTAAAAAATCAGGATGCTATTATGGAGAGGTGTCAAAAAAATAAAATAATAAAAGGAGTCTATAATTCCCCTCAAATCTACTGCTTTAACCGAAATATCAATTACTTGGAAATATATGAAAAGCTCCAGTTGCTTTATGGTGTCATTGGTAGTGAATTAAAGGATCCTATTCAAAATCATCAACAAGTTATATCTTATCTAGTTCAACACCTAAGTAGTCATCCCAATATCAGCTACAAAGACCTCTTGAATTCTACTAAAAAATTCATGGGGGATCAAGATGTTAACCTTGATAATATGATTACTATTATGGAGATTAGGGATTTAATTACCAGAAACCACAAAAATGAAATTACGTTAACTACTTAGTCGTCTAAACTGACTTTTTAGCTATCAGATTATTATAGATATCTGGAGTAATAATAATAATATCGTCATATTTTTTCTCATTTTTATGGTAGGCTTCACTAATAAGATCTTGGCCTGCCAAAAAACTTCTACCATATGGAGTGATTGTATCTATTCTTTCTCCTTTGGGCACTAAACCGTTATATCTTTTATGGGATAGTTTTAAAACATCCACCCAAAATTCATGTTTAGGTTGACGACTATACAAAAACTGAGCATCAATTTGGAGTTCTCTTTCTGGTTTACCGTTTCTAATACTATGTCTTTTAGCAGCTAAATTACATTTTATGGTAGATTTCATGTTTTCCAGGAGTAAAAAGATATTTCCTTTAGTATTGCTAAAAAGGCTTTCAAAATCAGGTTTTAAGCTACTATGAATCGCCGGATTAATAAACAAGCCACCAACCTTATATAATTGAGTATAGATAGAAAGCCGTTGGGTTATTACTGAGTCACCTGGCATACGATAACGTGTTGGAAACTTTCCATTTAAAAAACTAGAAACAGAATCTAGATTAATTGTCGTTGCCCTATAGTCTTTTACAGGAGTTCCAAGGTATTTGATAACTCTTTCCGCATTTTCTTGACTACTTAATCCCATTAATAATTTGTTTACTATAGACCGTTCAGGCTTTTCAACTAATAAACTTATAGATTCTTGGTCATCATTATCAAAACTAACTCGTTTTTGGCTATTAGCAGAAGTTTCTACTTCTATATTAGAAGTGTTAGATGGGGAATTCGCAACAAGATTAGGATCTTGATTAGGATTAGGATCAGAAATAGGTAAAACCAATTTTTTTTGTTCTATTAATACTTTATTGACCTTTCCTGTTTCTATCTTACTTTCCTCATCCTCTTCTAATTCCCTAAATCCCTCGGTTTCAACTACTTGATTTTTTTCATTATCAGAACCAATACTATTCTCTTCTTCATCTTGTTCGGATTCATCTTGTTCGGATTCATCCTCATCCTCATCCTCATCCTCCTCCTCTTCTTCATCCTCCTCATCAACTTCCTCATCATCCTCTTCATCATCAACTTCATCATCATCCTCTTCCTCATCAACTTCATCATCATCCTCTTCATCATCAACTTCATCATCTTCCTCTTCCTGTTCATCTTCTTCATCATCATGTTCTCCATCTTCCTCTTCCTGTTCATCTTCCTCTTCCTGTTCATCTTCCTCATCTTCCTCATCTTCCTCATCTTCCTCATCTTCCTCATCTTCCTCATCTTCCTCACCTTTTTCATCATCACCTGGGTCTTCATCCTTATCATCTTGGTCGTCGTTAGTTGTCTCAACTTTATCCCTTAACTTAATCTCATCTACTTGGCTCTGCTCTTCTATTTTCTCAATACTTCTATCTTCTTTAGTTTCCTTCGGCATTTTAGTTAAATTATTAGTATTATTTTTACCTGTTAATTGAGCAAGAATATTAACAGAATGGTCTTTTGACTCTTCTTCTAACTCAATATGAATTGTCTTTCCTTGTGTTTTCGTACTTTTCTTTTTTCTCCCCATCTTAAAAACCAGAAACATAATAATGAAAAAAAAGAAACGTATAAAGTTACCTATAGTTATAGTCAATTAAGTCAGAAATTAGTCAATGATAATTTATAAGGTAAAGTCATAAGGAAAATAATAAAAAGATAATAGTTAAACGTTTTTTTTCTAATACAATAATAATGACTAAAATCCATTATATTCCAGAAAATTTTTATAGTATGATCAAGGATGAATATTCTATTAAATTTGATAATGTAATTACAATTGGGGAAGAAGAACATCAGGGGGAAGAAGAAGAACACCAGGGAGAAGAAGAAGAATATTATCCGGAAGAGGAAGAACACCAGGGAAAAGAAGAAGAATATTATCCGGAAGAGGAAGAACACCAGGGGGAGGAGGAGCACCCTACCCATATACCTAACCATACACCTACACCTACCCACCAACCAGAAATGGAAGAAGGGGAGGAAGAGGATGTGTACCCTACTCACACACCTACACCCACCCACCAACCAGAAATGGAGGAAGGGGAGGAAGAGGATGTGTACCCTACTCACACACCTACACCCACCCACCAACCAGAAATGGAGGAAGGGGAGGAAGAGGAGGAGTACCCTACCCCTACCCCTACCTCTACTTTTCAACCAGAAACGGAGGAAGAGGAATGGAACCAACAAGAAAATAAGTTGGAAGAAGAAAGACAAAATAGATGTCAAAATCACCCTGGATGTGAGTATGAAAGCGAAGGTCCTTGTATAAATTTAGCTTCCGATGTTTGTTCTCCCAAGATCCATGTATGTGGTCAGGGAACAGAAGACGAAATTGATTGTTGTCCAGCTGAAACCTTTGAATGTGTTAAAGAAAGTTATCTTAACTATGCCAAGAAAGAACAACAGAAAAATCAATATGCTCCATATGCCTGTTTTTTACTTCCACTGTTATTACTGATTTTATATTTTATTTATATTAGATACACTAAAAAATAAAGTGTGGTAATAATAATATTATTAATAACAATAATGATTCCAGATAATATTTATAATTCAGTGGTTAAACTGATAGTTTCTAATGTTAACTTTGATTTTAGCCAACCCTTCAATAAATCCGAGCAAACACTTAGTATTGGAACTGGATTTATGATAGATGCGAAACATCTTGTTACTGCGGCTCACGTGGTAAAGGATTGTTATAGTTTTATTGTCAATTTCCCAGAAAAAGGAAAAACTATTTATCAAGGAGAAATAGTTTGTGTCTACCCAGATTTTGATCTTGCCCTATTAGCCTTAAAAAATTCTACTTCTGATACCTACATACCTCTTGGTGATTCTGATAAAGTTAAAATTGGTGATTCGGTTTATGCTTTAGGATATCCCGACGATTCTCAACATCCCTTAAATACCAAAGGAACAATAAGTGGAATTAGAGACGACAAAATACAAACTGATGCCGCCCTAAATAAAGGTAATTCTGGTGGGCCACTTTTAGACAAAAATAACCATGTCATTGGAATAAATTCTTCGATTTTTGTCGAATCAGATGGGGCTGGATTTGCTGTACCTATTAATTACTTTAAAAACGTGAAACAGACAATGGTTAACTGTCCATCAAAAATTATATATAAACCTTCTCTAGGTATTACGGTTCAAAACATTAACCAAGATCTAGACGAGATCTTAAAACATTGCGATTTACCTGCTAATACTGGAATCATTATAAAATCCATGACCCATAATACTCCATTAAGAAAATTAAATGTCCATAGGGATGATATTATTCTTAAAATAGATAATAAACCGATAGATAATTTTGGTGAAATTAATGTTTCGTGGTATCAGGGAAAGTTACCATTTTCTAGTTTAATTAAAAGAAAAACACCTGGTGATCAAGTTAAGTTATTAGTTTTTAGTAAAAACGAGAAAAAGACTATGGATATAGAGGTGACACTTGGAGGTGTTGACCAGGTGATGCCCATTAGACAATATTTCCCTTACATTGAAACTATTCCATTTGAAATATTTGGATCGTTGGTATTTATGAATCTTTCCATAAATCACCTTGAAGAAGAAAAATTTATACCATTAGCATTTTTATTAATTCAAAATAAACTTAACAAGGGAAAGGTTATTATTACACATCAATTCCCTAATTCTAGTATTAGTCATTATAATATTATTAATGTTGGTCAGATTGTCGAAACTCTTAACAATTTGA
>WLWF01002841.1_pt1 | contig 11976 bp, 20 predicted proteins | sample 6718331 | NCBI WGS metagenome assembly WLWF01 (sample SAMN12718692, study PRJNA515312) | sponge metagenome | isolation source: marine sponge | host: Mycale hentscheli | place: New Zealand: South Island, Marlborough, Capsize Point | collected 2003-05-01
CAGATGATGGAATTTTATTTCCAAAAGGTATTTTCTGTAAAACAAAAACTAATGTAGCAGCTTACACATTATTAACTGATAAATATTCTGGTCCTAATTTAACAGGGAGTAATGGTTAATGGGTGGCTCAAGTTTTTCATCAGACCAGTCGGTAGCACACGCAACAGCTACGGCTCAAATGGTTGCACAAAATAAAAGAGCAAGACTTACATCTATTCAAGGAAAAGGTAATAGTGCAAGTGGCTCAGTTATATTTAGAAGTGGTGGTGCTGCAGGAGATATTATTGCAACTTATTTATTTGGAGAAGAAGGTTTAGATATGTACTTACCTGGTAATGGAATTTTATTTTTAGATGGTATTCACGCAACAATAGCAGGAACTGCTGGTGTAACTATAACATTTACTTAAAATGGACTTAGAATATTATTCAGATATTCTGAAATTAAAAAGAGGTGGTGATGTTCAGCCACCTAAAACAAAAAAATATTTTAGATCTACTAAATCTGGTGCGGGCATGACTAAAGCTGGCGTTGCAAAATATAGAAGAGATAATCCAGGATCAAAATTAAAAACAGCAGTTACTGGTAAAGTAAAAGCTGGATCAAAAGATGCTAATCGTAGAAAAAGTTTTTGTGCTAGAAGTTTAGGACAAATGAAAAAATTTCCCAAAGCTGCTAAAGACCCAAATTCAAGATTAAGACAAGCAAGGCGTAGATGGAAATGTTAGCTTATGTCTTATTTAAATGCTAATATACAACCTATCTATTGTAAAATAAAAAAGGAGTTTTTATATGACCTTAAAGAACATCATGGCGAAAGTGAAGAATGTGTTATCTTCTCAATTACCAGTATATCAGGACGTGCAATCTTATTTAATATCATGTTACCAAACGGTGCGTGTTTTTGGAGATTGCCTATCTCAGCGTTTTTCCAAAAATCATATGATCGTGCCAATGTGCCAGATATGCAAGTCCACGAGTTGGAATTGTGGAACTGTTTCAGCTATTGGCCTAGTGTCACTTGTTTTGATTGGCTGGATGGTTTAAAAGGAAAATTTTTAGGATTAGACAAAAAATTTTATCATGGCAAATATTTATTTACCATTGACTGGGCTCATCCAGATACTAATATATTGGATGTCGAACATTCTGAAATTCCTCAAGAACATAAGTGTGCACATATATTGGAGCTTGATAACGGTAATTATGCAGCTCAGCCTAATAATCGTATTTTGTGGCACTGTAATAGTTATACTACTGATAACAGTTGGCCTGACTATTCAGTACAAAGTACGTATTGGGATGCAGAAGACCCTAGCATGGTTACAGAAGATTCTAATAAAATGTTTTATGACATGGAAAAAGTAAAAGACGAAAAAAGAACATATGAGTCTTATAAAGATTATGCTCAAGATATGTCTTTTGAAAATAATGGTAAAAAATGATTGATAAAATAATTTATAAAATATTAGGCTATCTAGACAATCTGATACAAAGAATAGATAATATAGTTATAAATAAACCTAAAAAAAAGAAAAAATGAATTTAGCAGATTTATTAAAAAAGAATTTTGTATTAGTACCTGTTGTTGCATCTGTATTGGTTGGAACATTTACTGGTGTTAGATACATTGTTAATTTAACAGACACTATTAATACTAATCAACAAGAAATTGTAGATCTTAAAAGAGATTTAAAAGTTGCAGAAGATAAAATTGTAGATCAAAATACAAGACTAACTTCTGCGGAGTCTACTTGGCAAATGGCAGAAAATTTATATAGACAACTAGCAGATCAAGTTAGAGAGCACGACTATGATATTAAGGATTTAAACAGGTAATGTATGGAGGTTCTCAGGATGAATTATTATTTTACAGGATTACTTATCTTGGCTCTTACAATGTTAGCTTTGTTTGTAGAACCTGCATATCCTAGAAACGAATACCTTAACGACTATGGTGTAAGATGTGGTGAAATGGAAGTAAGCACAGAAAGACGTGATACTGATTATAATTATTCTGACAGTAGCACTAATGAACAACAGTATTTAAGATTTACCTACAGAAAATATTTAGGCACAGACTGTAAAACAGCAAAAGAAAATGTACAAATTAAACAACAACTAGAGTTGATGAAGATGTGCAGTAGAGTTAATGCTAATCCAAGTCTTGCAAACAATTCTAATTTTAATTTATTAGTATCAAAATGTAGAGGTGTGACTCCTGCAAGAGATAATACTAGACCTTCTGATTCTCAAAGTCTTTGGGATGACATGAAAGATGACTACAAAAAAGAAAATCCAGATGTTAAATTAATGGGTGATAAATTTATAACTAACAAAAAGAAATTAGTAATACCAAAATATTTAACAGAAGATACAGACAAAGAAATAATATTACCAATACCAAAAGAATAATATGAAAATATCAGAGAACACTTCAGTAAGTATGCCAATGAAAAATTTAATAAGCATTATTGCTGCTGTTGCAGTAGGAGTATGGGCATATTTTGGTGTGGTTGAGACTCTTAATAAACATAGTACAACATTAGAATTAATATCTAAAGATTTAGAAGCTAACTCAGAATTTAGAATTAAATATCCAAGAGGTGAGTTAGGTCAATCAAGTGGGGAAGCAGAATTATTTATGTTAGTAGAACATATGTCAGGATTAATTGAATCTATGGATGAAGAACTAAAAGGTATGAGAAACAATAAAATTAATATAGATTTTTTAAAAGAACAAGTATCAAAATTACAAGTAGATGTAGAAAAATTAATTAGAAATGGAAATGGAGATCACTAATGGTTGAAATAGTATTTGCATTATTATTAATACAAGATCATAAAATTATAGAGCATCGTTATCACGAGACATTATCACAATGTATGAAGGCTAGACGTTATGCTATGAAGGATAGAAATCCTGATGGTAGAGTAGTTTTTAAATGTATTCAATCTAAGGCTAACGTAGAAATATATATGGGGGATAAAAAAATTACATCCCTTATACTTGACTAATGGCATACTTAAACATTAATATACCAACTATATACGCAAAAGTAAGAAAGGAATATTTATATGATCTCGATCCAAAATATAAAACAGAAAGCATGGACTGTATTATGTTCGGCATGGCAGCGATTACAGGTCGTGCCCTCTTATTTCATTGCATGTTACCAAACGGTGCGTGCTACTGGCGTTTGCCTATTTCAGCGTTTATTCAAAAAGACTTTGACAGATCCAAAGTGCCAGATATGTCAGTCGACGAGTTGGAATTGTGGAATTGCTTTAGTTATTATCCTAGTTGTACTGAATTTGATTTTTTAGGCGGTGCTAAAGGTAAATACCTAGGAAAGGATAAAAAATTTTATCATGGACAATATTTATTTACAATTGATTGGGCTACTCCAGAAGTTAATGAAATTGATTGTGAACATTCCGAAATTCCTGATGAACATAAGTGTCACCATATACTGGAGCTTGATAACGGTAATTTTGCAGCTCAGCCTAATAATCGTCTTTTGTGGCATGTTGCTAATTACACTGTTTCTAACGATTGGCCTGACTATAAAGTCCAAAGTACTTACTGGTCTGTCGAAGATAAGGGATGGACTACTGAAGATACTGACAAAATGTTTTATCAAATAGAGGAGAATAAAAATGAATCTGACTCGTAATTTTACACTTCAAGAATTAACCAAAAGCGACACTGCTATCAGAAAGGGGATTGATAATAATCCAAATGCTGATCAAGTAGAAAAATTGAAAGTTTTATGTGAAGAAATACTTCAACCGGTACGAGACCATTTTGGTAGAGTAAGGGTAACGAGCTGTTTCCGTACTGTTGAGCTTTGTAATGCTATTGGTAGTTCACCAAATTCGCAGCATTCAAAAGCTGAGGCTTGCGATTTTGAATGTCCAGGAGTTGATAATGCTGAATTAAGTGATTGGATACATAGTCATCTAGATTATGATCAATTGATTCTCGAGTTCTACACTCCAGGTGAAAAAAATTCAGGATGGGTCCATTGCAGCTTCACTACCGATCAACCTAGAAAACAATATATGCATGCTTTTAGACAAGAAGGCAGAACCAAATATAAGCCAATAATAGGTAAAGCAAAGGATGTGTTAGTTTAATGCCAATAAGTAGAGCACAAATACCTCAACAGATAACTGGTAATTTAAGAGGGGGGAGACCTTCTAGAGCAATGCGTAAGAGAGTAGACAAGAAACGAAAGAAAAGGTATAAAGTAAGAACGAGATAACATAAGTTATAACGTCAAAAGGGCCCTTTAATAATAGGAGAATATTATGGCTAACGGATTAAAACCAATAGGTGATAGCATCAAACCTATTATAGACAAAATTAAAAAAGAACGTGAAGAAAAACGTAAAAGAAAAGGTAACAAACCAGTTAGAACACAACCAAAATTACCTGGTATGAAAAAAGGTGGAAGTGCTAAAAAAGGAGGCGTTAAGGGCGCAATGGTAATTTCTATTGGTATAGGAAAAGCTAAAGACTATCCTGGCGCTAAAGAAATAATGAAAAAAAATAAAAAAGGTAAGAAAAAATTCGTAGAAGGTGGAATTGCATTTGGTGGCGAGAAAAGAATCCCCGGCTCAGGTGCAGCGTTTAGAGGAACTGGATTCAAAGGAATATTTTAGGAGGAAAAATGGACAATTCAAAAATACCTATGCATAAAAGAATGGCAATGGGAAAAATGGCTAAAGGTGGTATGTCAACAAAAAAAGATAACAAAAGAGATATTAGAAAAGTAGAACACTCAATTGGTTCAGGCAGAAGTTCAAGAAGAGAAACTGCTAGAAAAATGATGGGTGGCGGCATGGGCGGCAGATCCGGTGACATGATGTATTCAAGAGGATACGGTGTTGGTGAGAGATCAAAAAGAATGCCGACTATGTTACAAGACAGAGGCGCTATGAAAAAAGGTGGAGTCGCAGCAGCAGCTAAAAAAGTAAGAGCTTCAGGTATGAAAAAAGGTGGTTTAAAATCTGTAGATAAAAGTAAAAATCCTGGTTTAGCAAAACTTCCTACGGGTGTTAGAAATAAAATGGGTTACATGAAAAAAGGTGGCCGAACTAATACTAGAAGAATGAACAGACTCGAAGAGCTTGGCAGAGTTGATGCTGAAAGAGCTAAGACTCAAAAAGGCGCAAGAAATCTTAGATCTGAAAAAAAAAGAATAGTAAAAGAACTTAAAAAGAAGTAGGACATGGATAAATGGCAACCAGTGGAACAGCAACATTCGATTTATCAGTCGATGAAATAGTAGAAGAAGCATACGAAAGATGCGGTATTCAAACTAACTCTGGTTACGATTTAAAAAAAGCAAGAAGATCATTAAATGTTTTATTTTCTGAGTGGGGTAACAGAGGTGTTCACCTTTGGAAAATTCAATTAAACGCAGTTGCTCTTGTAGCTTCACAATCTCAATATAGCACGGTAGCAGGAGTAAGTGATGTACTAGAAGCTTTTATTTCAAATAGTTCTGTTGTAACAAATCCAGGTGCTGCAGTTACAGATGTATCTATAACTAAAATAGATAGATCTACTTATGCAGCTTTACCTAATAAAGGTTCGACAGGTACACCTTCTCAGTATTTTGTTGATAGAAATACTGCAGGTACTTCGACTCCAACTATAACATTATATATTACACCAAATGGTCAAAATTATACTCATTTGAAATATTATTCATTGCAAAGAATACAAGATGCAGGTGCTTACACTAACACAGCCGATGTTCCATTCAGATGGATACCATGTATGATCTCAGGATTAGCTTTTTATCTTTCTCAAAAATATGCACCAGATAGAACTCAAGCATTAAAATTATATTATGAAGATGAAATCAAAAGAGCATTAGATGAAGATGGTTCAAGAAATTCAACGTTTATTACTCCTGCTCAATACTACCCAACGGTAACCTAATATGGCTAGAACATTTGCAAAAGGTAAATATGCACTGTCTATATCAGATAGATCAGGACAAGCTTTTCCATATTTAGAAATGGTAAAAGAATGGAATGGTTCTTTAGTTCATATATCTGAATATGAACCTAAATCCCCACAACTTGATCCAAAAGTTTATGGTGGAGATCCACAAGCTTTAAGAAACACCAGAGTGCAACATAATATTGGTAACATGACAGTAGATGTAGGATCATTTCAAGGAACTCTTGGTATACCTACTTACAGTTCTAATGGCATGCTACCTTTGCCACAAGGTAAAAGATTAGATATATTAAGTAGAATTGGAAAGGTTAAAGTGGTTGTATAATGGCATTAACATACGCAAATTTAGTTACAAAAATTAGAAATTACACAGAAGTTGATGATACAGTATTTACAACTGATATTGTAAATGGTTTTATATCCGATGCTGAAGAAAGAATTTTAAGAGATGTTAATACTGATGCAGATAGAAAATATGCTACTGCAAGTATGGTGGCTTCTCAAAAATTTTTAAATTTTCCTACAGGTGCATTGATAATAAGAGCAGTACAAGTAACTAGTTCTGGTGAAAGAATTTATTTAGATAAAAGAGATACAACTTTTATTGATGAATTTAATTCAACAAGCGCAACTGGTGTGCCAAAATATTATGCAAATTTTGATGATGATACTTTAATGTTTGCACCTATACCAAATGCTACTTTTTCTATACAAGCTAGTTATGTAGCTTTACCAACAGGTTTATCTTCTTCTAATACTGAGACATATTTAAGTAAAAGGTTTCCAAATGGTCTGCTATATGCGTGTCTTATTGAAGCTTTTGGTTATTTAAAAGGGCCTATGGAGATGTTGCAATATTACGAAAAACAGTATAATAATGCTATAGCTAAATATGCTATTGAGCAAATTGGCAGAAGAAGAAGAGACGATTATTTCAATGGTGCGATAAGAATTAAAATTGATTCACCGTCACCATAAAACAGGAGAAAATTATGGCTATAACAACAAGCGCAATAACAAGTTCCTTTAAAAACCAACTTTTAAGTGGAACACACAATTTTGATGCGTCTGGTGGTAATAAATTTAAACTTGCATTATATTCAGATAGTGCAGTTATTGGACCAGGACTTGCATCATTTACAACTGCAGGACAGATTACTGACTCAACTGGTGATTATGCATCAGGCGGTAAAAAACTTACAGGACAAACACATAAATTAACAGGAACTACTGCGATAGTAGATTTTGCTGATTTATCATATTTAACAGCTACAATTACAGCTATGGGTGCATTAATTTATAATACATCACAAGCAAATAAATCTGTAGCAGTTTTAGATTTTGTTTCAAATAAAACATCAACATCAGGAACTTTCACAATTCAGTTTCCAAACTTTACTGACACATTAGCAATAATCAGATTAGCTTAGGGGGTAAAGCATAATGGCTAACGTCACAGTATCAATCACTGGGCTACGAGCCATTACAAATCCCTCTGCATGGGGTACAGGAGCTGCATGGGGAAAAGGCAGTTGGAATACTGGTGGAAGTATCAACGCACAAAATATTGCTTATAACGCTGAAGGTTGGGGTAGAAATCTTTGGAGCCAAGGTGATTGGGGTAGAAACGGTTTAGGTGTAACAGTACCTATTACCGGACAAGGATTAACTTCATCTATTGGAACTACAGTTGTTGAAGATGATATAGAAGTAGGTTGGGGTAGAAAAACTTGGGGCAACCTTGCATGGGGAGTTGCTTATTCTGTTGCACCTGCTGGATTCCCAATTTCAGTCTCAATAGGTGGAGTATCCATTACAGCAAATGCTATTCCTCAAAAAATAACAAATACAATAACTACAGGATTTGGTCTTGTAGATATTGAAGCTGATAATACTTATGTTCACGTTCATGATCCGCAAGTAAATATTAGCCTTGGATCTCCTATTGTAACTAACTTTGAATCAGTTTCTCTTACAGGGGTACAAATTACATCAGCAGTTGGTCCTGCAACTACGCCAGGTTCTGCAGACGTAACTGTAACTACTCCACAAATAAATGTTGGGTTTGGGTCTACATTTAAAGCATTTACTGATATAACTATTAGACCTACTGGATTTTCTATATCCTCAGGTTTAGGTTCAGTAGAAGTAATTTCTAAGGTAGATGTAGCTGGTTTAGCTGTAACATCATCTTTAGGTAATATAACAACAAAACAAACAGCTGTAATAAAACCTACTGGTTTAGGTATTACTTCAGGTTTAGGATTAGCAAGTGCTATTGCTTGGGGAAGTGTTGACACTGGTAGCACTGTGTCTTATAGTGAGGTAAATACTGGTTCACAAACTACATGGACTGATATTGCAGCGTAAACAGGAGTTTATAAGATGGCATCGACATATACAAATTTAGGTATTGAAAAAATGGTGACTGGTGAACAAGCCGGTCTATGGGGTGATAAAACAAACACAAATTTAGAAATATTAGAACAAATAGCTGGTGGCTATATTTCAAAACAAATTACAGCAGGAACCAATACACTTACAGTTACAAATGGTGGAACTGGTTCAGAGGTTGCTACATCAGTAATTGAATTTACTTCATCAGGTTCATTAGGAAGTGCAGCATCTGTTGTTATTCCTGACGGCACTGAAATGAATTATATTTTAAAAAATTCTACAGCTGGTGGTCAAGCTATTACTTTTAAAACATCATCTGGATCTGGTGTAACTTGGTCTACAACAACAACAAAAATAGTTTACTCTAATGGAACAAATGTTATTGAAGTTCAAACAGGTGGTGATGTAGTAGATGATACTTCTCCACAATTAGGTGGAAACTTAGATGTAAATGGTAATTCAATAGTTTCAGTTTCTAATGGAAATATTCCTTTAGCACCAAACGGTACAGGAGTTGTACAAATTTCAGGTAATTCAACTCAAGCTGGTATATTAAGATTTACAGAAGATACTGATGACGGATCAAATTATGTTCAGTTAAAAGCACCTACACTTGGAGGTAACATAACTTTAACTTTACCTGCAACAGATGGTAATGCTGATGAGTTTTTAAAAACAAACGGATCAGGGGTATTATCTTTTGCGGCAGTGTCTGGAGGAACATCATGGCAAGCGGTAAAAACTGCAGATTTTACAGCTGTGGCTGGTGAAGGGTATTTTATAAATACAACTTCTCAAGCAATAACAATGACCTTACCATCTTCGCCAAGTATCGGTGATGAAGTTGTGTTTATAGACTATGCAGGTACTTTTGATACACTTAACATGACAGTAGGAAGAAACAGTCAAAAAATTCAAGGTACTGCAGCTAATCTTACTGTATCAACAGAAAGAGCGGGAAACACCTTAGTTTATACTGACGCGACACAAGGTTGGTTATTAAAGAATAATTAAGGAGTTTTGTGACTACATACAAAGAACTTACAGGGGTGTTAATCAAACGCCAAACAACTAATCCTGGTGATCCGGGAGCAGGTCAAGTTTGGTATAATGATACGACAGGAAATCTTAATGGATTAGCTAATCTTGAAGCATTTACTAGTAGTGCTGATATGTCAACAGGAAGACAATCTGGATCTGGAGCTGGAACTCAAACTGCTGCTTTATATAATGGTGGTTACAACAACAATACTGTATGTGAAAATTACAACGGAACAGGTTGGAGTTCTATAGCTGCTTTAAACACAGCTAGACAATATGCTGGTGGATGTGGAACAGAAACTTCAGCATTAGTATACGGAAATTATCCTACAGCAAATACAACTGAAGAATTTAATGGATCAGCTTGGTCTGCACAAGAAGGTTTTTCTACAGCAAGAAGATCTGGAGCTAGTTTTGGACTTGAAACAGCAGCTGTATTAGCTGGAGGAACAACAGGTCCTGCAGTTTCAACAGCAACAGAAGAATACAATGGAGAATCTTGGACTGGTACTGGTGCATTATCTCAAGCTAGACAATATTTTGCAGGAGCAGGAATAGAATCAGCAGGATTAGTTTTTGGTGGTTCTAATAATCCAAACACAACTATCTATACAAATACAGAAGAATATGATGGCTCGACTTGGTCAAATGGAGGAGCTATGCCTGCAGGAAGAAGCATGATGTTTTCATGGGGAACACAATCTGCAGCGGCTTTATCGGGAGGAGCTTTACCTTCAACTACAGCTACATGTTTAAAATACGATGGTTCAACTTGGTCAACAAGCCCTGCAACAATGGGAACAGCAACTAAACAAGGATACACATCTGGAACAGGAACAACACAATCTGCAGGTTTATGTGCAGGTGGAGATCCAACAGTTACAAGAACAGAAGAATTTACAGCATCATTTAACGTTATTACAGCTGCAGCATGGTCTAGTGGTGGTAATTTACCAACACCTAATGGAACAACAACTGGTGGTGGACCACAAACAGCAGCAGTTCAAGCAAGCGGTGCGGACGATACAAATGCAGCAGCTGAATATAATGGATCATCTTGGACAGCAATAACTGACATGAGTACAGGAAGATATGGATGTGGTTCTTCATCAAGAGGAAGTCAATCAGGTATGCTTATTTTTTCTGGATCTCCAGGAAGTCCAGGTTCTACTAACGTTACTAATACAGAATTATGGAATGGTTCTTCATGGGCAGCAGGCGGAGCTTTTGCTCCACCATATGGTAAAAGAAATTTAGTAGGTGGTGGTACATCTGGTGCAGCAGTAGCAATAGGTGGTTATGCTTATGCACCTGATGCAGTCAACGGATATCCTCAATCAACATATTTATATGATGGAAGCGCATGGACAACAGCTGCACCATATAACTCTGGTCCAAATACTGGACAGGAACGACTAAGTGGTGGTGGACCATCAACTGCAGCTTTAAAAATAGGAGGACAATATTATAATCCTGCAACATCACCAAATTATCAGAATTCAAATTCAACTGAAGAATGGAATGGATCGGTTTGGGGAACAGGTGGAAATTTTCCAGCTAATATGTATTTTGGTTCAATGTCAGGAGACAGTGGAAACGCTATTACAGCCTTTGGTAATACAGGAGGACCCGCTACACCAGGAAATGCTTTTATATATGATGGAAATTCATGGGTTACTGCACCTTCAACAGGAACTTCAAGACAAGCAATGGGTTCAGGAGGAACTGCAACCGCAGGAATTATTTATGGAGGAGCTAATAATGCAGGATCTGGGCAAAATGCAACAGAAGAATTTACTGGAGTAACAACCGCAGCTAATATAAAAAAGTTTACAACGAGTTAATTATGACAACATATAGTGAATTAATTGGAAAAAGAGTAGAGACATTTGAAAATGACCCTAACACAAATGTAACTTATACAGTTACAGTTGCATCTTCTGATGGAGCTAATAGGTATTTTATTGATGGGGTACAACAAAAACAATTAAGATTATATGAAGGTTCAACTTATATATTTAATTATCCTTCAGCTCACCCATTTAAATTTTCTACAACTTCCGATGGTTCTCATAATAGTGGATCAGAATATACTACAGGAGTTACACATAATTCATCTACACAAGTTACAATAGTCGTAGCAACAGGAGCCCCTAATTTATTTTATTATTGTTCAAGTCACTCAGGAATGGGAGGTAGAGCAAATACTCCCACACAAACTAGTGTACAATCTCAAATGTGGTTTAACTCAAGTAATAGTTCATTTAAAACAGTCACAAATATTGAAGCATGGTCAGCTGGAGCAAATACTTCTAATTCAAAACAAAGACCTGGTGGTTGTGGTACACAAACTGCAGGTTTAATATGTGGAGGATTTAATGCTCCTCCAAATGGTGCAGCCTTCGATGGAACAGAAGAATATAATGGTATTGGTTGGGCATCTGGTGGAACTTTAAATACTGCTAGAGGTAATACTAAATTAGTTGGAATACAAACTGCAGCTGTTTATTTTGGTCAAGGTGGAGGTAGCTCACCTGGCTACACAGGAGTTACTGAAG
>WLWF01002843.1_pt1 | contig 11963 bp, 11 predicted proteins | sample 6718331 | NCBI WGS metagenome assembly WLWF01 (sample SAMN12718692, study PRJNA515312) | sponge metagenome | isolation source: marine sponge | host: Mycale hentscheli | place: New Zealand: South Island, Marlborough, Capsize Point | collected 2003-05-01
TTTAAATAATAAATTATATGGCAGCATATTAATCTTTCTTATCTTCTTCTAACTGTTTAATTTTAGATAAAGCATCATCTAAATCTTTATTACAGAACTCTAGCTTTTGCAAACATCTTTTATTTGCGGCATCTTTAGATTTACCCGCATCCTCAAGCTCTGCTATTTGACCTTTTAATATTCTAACTTGTTCTTTATATTCATTAATAATGTCTAACGAATTATCACTTTGCATATATGATTTTTACCTTTAGTTTGATTTGTTCTTTAGTTCTTCCTCTTGATATGAGTGAGCCAATTCTTTTTCTTTTATAGCCATCCTTTGCTGTGTAGTCCGACTTTCTATAATTCTTTGATTTAACATCATAACCAGTATACTCACCTGTAGTCATATTTAAAGTAACAATATCTACAGGACCAAGACCACCAAGAGGTATAAATACAAGTATGTTTGGGTCTTTTGCCAGTTCAATCTGTGCTTTCATTTCGCTTATTAGACCAGTAGTTGCCTTTTTTCTTCTAGCCATAAAGACCTTAAAGTTAAAGTTTCTGAAATAGTATAACTATAATTGTAAACATACCACCTATTAATGCTGACATTGCATAATACATATGTCTTTTAATATCTTTAATTTCTGATTCTATGTTATTAATTTTTTGATGAGTTTGTTTTTGCATGATACGACAAAGTTTTTCGTGTGATTCTATTCTTTCAAGTGCAGAATTTTTAGCCATTAGATTGTCTTTTGTTGTGTACAAGTGTATTGAGTTGATAACTGAAATTTATTAACTGTCTCATCATCCATAACTTTTAAGTATTGCATACTTGTATTCATTGCTACAGTTGCACATTGTTTCCATGTGTCAAATGTTTGTGCATAAGTAATTGGCGGTTTACATTCTCCGGTTACAAATGAGCATACCGACAACATCAAAACAAATTTCATAATATTTAACCATAGTTAAGCAAGTGAGTATGTGGTTTGGTGGAATACCCACTCGCAACTTTTTTATATCATTTTTTATTATAATATCAATTATGAATATTTAGTTAATTTATTGTAAATTAAATGAAATTGATATTCTTTCTTGTTTACTTAAATTTGGTTTTACGTAATGTTTTAAGTATGCAGGAAACAATAAAAGTTGATTTGATTCTGGATTTATTGTCCATGTAGAACTTGTATTGTTATTGTAATTAATAATTTTATTTTCCCAAGCATAACTAATACCATCTGCACTTGGGTTTTGAAAATTTATTGTACCACTTTCTTTTGGACATTGAACATAATAAACACCTGATATACAGGCATTTGGATGATTATGTAAAATATTAAAATCTTTAAAATAATTTTTATTAATCCACATATTTTGTAAAGTTGATCTATTATTTAAGTTTAAATGTTTTTTAAAAGCATCTGTATTATTTAAAATAGCTTTAGATAGAAAATTAATATTTATGTTATTTTCAACATCAATATTATTGCTTTGATACCCACCTTGATTACTTATAATTCTACCTTTGTCTTTATTTGTTATTTGATTAATTTCTTTTTTTAAATTTTCTAAATTTAAATTAAGATTAACATTCCAAATACTTGTTATAAAAATATTTTGTAGCATTAATTATAATTTAATAAAACAAATGTTGTAATTTTTTCTTTTATTGGAAAAACAAATTTAAGATTATTATTTGTGTTAAACTTTATTAATTGATTTTCGGTGCATTTTAAAAATTGATTGTCTATAATAATTCCGCCATCACTATTATCAGAAAATAATATTGCTATTTTTGAATTTAATTTATATCTTGTTAATTCATATTCTATTGTTTCTGGTTTGTTAGGCAATAAATGAAATGATAAAGAGTGTATTTTTTTTAAAGATATTTTATCTAACATTGGCTGACACATTTTAAAGTAATTTACAAAATTATAACTTGTTAATTTTGAATCTTTAATAATTTGATTTTTAAATTGAAAATGATTTGATGGTCTCCAATTTATATAATCATTATAAAACCAATAAAAAGTATCTCCATTGACAGTATTTTTAATATCTAAAAATAAAACTGGATCAATAAAGTTATTAATAATTTTATGTTTACTCATAATGATAATGACCTGTTGTTATGTATTTTGTTTCAGTAGTTGAAACTAAGCCTTTGTGTTGAAAAGTCCAATCAGTACCCCAAATAACAGTTAAGCCTTTTTCTGGTTTAATTTTTAAATCTTGATAAAAAAATGCTGTTTCTCCACCATCATTTACATCATTTAAATATGTCATAAATGCAAGATGTCTTGAAGCATCTATCATTCCTGTTCTTTCAGAGTGCCACCCATGATATGCTTGATTAGGTTTATATTTTTGAATATTAAATGCTTGTGTGGTTAAACTCCAACTACCTTGACCTTTACTACAATATTCATATTTTTTTTTGTATTGTTCTAAAACATTATTTAAGCAAAATAAATATTTTTGAATTAAAGGGTCTTTTATATTTAAAACAAAAATATCTGTTGAATCTTTAACATCTTTATCTATCCAACCATCACCAACTTTACCTTGAATTTTAAATGGATTTTTTTCATAATAATTTATTAAATCATTACAAAGTTTATCATCATCTAAATACCAAGCTGATATAAAATTATTTTTTTTATTGATTTGATGTTCTCGTAGCATCAAAGCTACAATATACTATGGATATTAGTTGTCAATTTGTTCCCAAGATTGACTTTCTTCAACCCAAATATAGTTTTCACCATCATTTGGTTTTGCAACTGGTGGTATCCATACACATCTTTCTTCATCTAAAACCCATGTTGGATATGATTTTGGTGGTATAAAAGCATCTCTTTCATCATCGTATTTATAACCTTTGCCTGGAAAATTTTTTCTAAAAGGTGTACCACCAAGTGTGTGTTCACCCTCTATTGTATTGTAAGAACATTGCATCCAAAATGGATAATCATATAATTTTGTTAAAAAATCAATTCCTTTTTGTTCTTGCTCTACTCCATTGTCATCTCTAATAACATCATTACTAACAGAAATAACTTTTAAAACTTTGCTGTTAAGACCTAATTTTACAAAACTTGCCATTATGCTGTATAACTCCCTGATGAATTAAATGTTAATACTGTTTTACCACTTACTCCTGTGGCTACTGTTGGACTACCTGTTGTAGTACCACTATAATCTGCATCAAGCATACTTAAAATAACTACACCTTTTCCTCCAGCACCTCCATTATGATTTGGTGAACCACCACCTCCAGAGCCTCCTCCACCTCCAGTATTTGCAGTTCCAGCAGTTCCTGCTCCGCCATTTCCAGCAGCACCTCCACCTCCAGAGCCTCCTGATCCTTGACCTGTTTGTCCGCCTCCACCACCACCACCACTTCTTGTAACTGATGATCCTGTAATTGAGTTTGCAGTTCCATTTCCTCCATTTCCTCCAACACGATGACCTGCTGCATCAGCACCAACTTGACTAGCACCTCCTCCACCAGCTCCTGCAGATGTACTTGTATTATTTCCAGCACCACCAGCATTTCCTTGAGAGGGACTTGTGCTTGGAGTGTTTCCTGCACCACCAGCATAACTTGTACCTGAACCATCGTTTTGTCCACCACCTCCTCCACCAGATCCTCCAGCAGTACCTGCTCTTGATTCTGTTCCACCTTTACCACCACCTGAACTTGTAAATGTTGTTATTCCTGAGCCTGATATAGAAGAATCTGAGCCACTCGCACCTTCACCCGGTTCTGATCCACTTCCATCAACTCCTCCTGCACCACCATCACCTACTGTGACAGTATATTGTGTTCCTGTATTTAAAGATAATGTGCTTGTTCTAAAACCTCCAGCACCACCTCCACCACCACCATAAGCATGATTTCCTCCACCATTTCCAATAGCACCACCTCCGCCACCTCCAGCAATAACCAAAGCATCTACTGATACTGTTGGGTTAGTTAAATAACCTACATCATCATCAGTTGTAGGAATCCACCCTTGTGTAGAGCCTGAATAAACAATTCTAATACTTTGACCATTTGTACCAAATTCTGGTTTTTTAGTTGATGCTATTTGACTTTGAAATTTATTTGAACCTTGATCTAATGTAAGAGCATTTGTTCCAAATGTTCTTGAAAAATCAACAAACTCTATTTCATCTCCTACACTTGGAGAACCCGGTAAATCAATTTCAAAAGCACCACCAGAAGTATTTACAAAATAACCTTCTCCTGCTGCTGCTGTAAAGTTTGCTGTTTTTATTGCTGATTGCCAATCTGTTCCACCAGAGTTATCTACAAAAGATAATTGACCTGAACCATCAGTAGTTAAAATTTGATTTGCTGAACCATCTGCTGCTGGTAAAGTTAAATTGTCTAATGTTATTTTTCCGCTTCCTTTAGGTAAAATTGATACACCAATATTAGTATCTGCACCAGAAGCAGTAAAAGTTGGATTGTTGCCAGTAGCAGCATTTGCTAATGTAAGTTCATTAACTGCTGAACTTGTTGCTGTTAAATTTAATAATTCATTACCATTAGTATCACTTACTTTTGTACCTATTTTTGGTGAAGTTAAAGTTTTGTTTGTTAAGGTTTCTACTCCAGATACTGTTGCAAAACCACTTGTACTTACAGCTACGTTTTCCCATGCACTTCCACTATAAACACGCATAATATTTGACGAAGTATTGTAATAAAGCATACCAGCAGCTAAAGCATCTCCATCATTATCAGTTGTTGGATCAGATGATTTAGAACCTAAATAAACATCATCAAAAGCATCAGCGGAATTAGCGGCAGCAGTTGCTGAAGCGGCAGAAGCAGTAGCTGAAGTAGCAGAAGCAGTAGCTGAAGTGGCTGAAGCAGTTGCAGATGTAGCAGCATTTCCAGCTTGTGTAGTAGCTAAAGCAACTTGAGCAGTAGCTAAAGTAACTTGTGCAGCACCATTATTAGTAGCAGCAGTAGCACTTGTTGAAGCGGCTGATGCAGATGAAGCAGCGGCTGTAGCTGAAGTTGCAGCCGATACTGCGTCTACCAAAAGTTCAAAGTGATCTGTATCTGTTAAAGAATCACCAATAACACTATCTGCTACACAAATATAAACATTATTTAATTGAGCTGTAGTTGTTGATTTAACAATATCTCTTTGTACAAAAGCAGCAGTAGTAACTGTTGCACTTGTACCTTTGTACGTACCTAATTCTTGTGTTACTGAAATTTCTCCAGAACTATCAAAAGCTAAAATTTTATTAGCTCTATCTGTTGCACCTACAGAAAACTCTGTAGATGTCATTGTGTTTGTTCTTGATAATTTTATTGATCTGTCAAGTTCCTCTTGCACCTGTTGAGTAGTCATGGTTGCACGATCCAAACCCTCTTCATGAGATTCCGCAGGGAATGGATCATTAGCGATATAATCTATCGCTTGAGTTTGCGGAACACCTCTTCTAATAACAACTGTTTCACCAGTTGCAGGAGTATTCCCAGTTGTAAATGTAACATTACCACCTGACGCATCCCCAGCACCAGATACTGTGTAGTGCGTGGTTAGAGTTTTAGTTGTTTCAGCTCCTGTAGAGGATCTGATGATTACTTGTAAATCTGAGTCTGCAAAAATCTTGAAGCTATAAGCAAATACTGTTGTGCTTGAATTACCTGAGTAGGAGTTCTTTACTGTAGTTGAAGATACTGTCATATTACTTTCTCTATATTATTATTATTACTGAATATCAACATTAAAAGTATTACCATTATTTATTGCTTTTTAAAGGTATACCATACATACCTTCTAAACTTTCTTTTGCTATTTGTATAGTTCTTAAAATTAATTTATCTATAGCTTCTTGCTTTTCTTCTGGGTTTAAATCTTTCATATTATGAATTTTACGAATACCATCTGTTACCTCATCTATTGTCTTTTTATTTCTATCTAAAACAACTTGTTTTATTTTCACTTTTTCAAGTTGTTTTGCAACCCTTATAGCTTCTTTTTTATCACCAGTTTTTACTAGGAAATCAAGTGTGCTTTTAAACTTTTTAACTTTGCTATATTCTTTATAAAAATCTGTTATGAACTCTGATTGTATAGATGGATCTCTTAAATTAAATGCTCTTATACCTGGTATTTTTGTTAGTGAATCTTTTGGCTTTATAGGATCATCAATAACACCAGATGTTACAAGAGCTTTATCTAAAGCCATTAACATATAATTACCTAAACCACCTGTCCAACCTCTTATCCAATTTTCAATCATTAAAGGTGAAGCAGTGTAATTTGGATTATCATTAAATAAAGCCATAATTGTTCTTGAAATTAATTTTGATGTTTCAGTAGTGTATGGATTATATTGATAAGGAGAAAGTAATTCTCTATCCATGTAATGAGGAACAATAGGATTTCCAGTAAAAAAACTTTTATTCATATATGTTTCTAATGGTGGAACTAAAAATGTTGGTAATGGATTTAAATTTTTCATTTGATTTTGTATAAAATCTAAAGCAAATTCTCTACCATTTTTAATTGATTCTGGATGATCACTAGCAACATAATCTAAAAATTGTTCTGTTCCTGTACCAAAAACTATTCCAAGATCAAAAGGTTTTGGTATTCTATATACTCTTGCATCTTCAGTACCTTCATCCATTACAACAACCCAATAATTATCTTTTACCCATTTAGGTTGCCTTCTATATATTTCGCTATCTTTATTTGCATACCAAAAATATAGTGATGGCATTATAATTCCTGACAAGATTGCTGTTGCTGCTCTACCAGGTCTTTTTGTTATGGCATCATATATTTTTACATAACCTTGAACTCTTGCATTATAAAATGCTGAAACTTGATTTAAACCTTTCATATAGTAACCCATTTTTGCATAATCTATTGTTACATCTCTAGTTTCAAATCCAGCTCTTTCAGCTCTCTCTCTTCCTTTTAATCCTTCTCTTCCAGCTTTTTTATACGCAAGTTGAAACTCACCAAGACGAGTTATATTTTCACCAATCTCTGATAATGTTCTTAAAATTTCTATAGGATTAAAAATTTGATTTCTAATCTTTCTTCCTTTTAATTGATCAAAAACAGGTTTGTCAAAAATATTTCTATCAAGAGAAATTAAAGTTGATTGCATACCTCCTGATTTTTCCCATAGTTTAAATAATTTATTAGCATTTTTACTTAATCCAGTTTTTGCTGCCGCCATAATATAAGCACCTTTTAAACTACTCCAACCTAATACAAATCCAGATTTAGAAAAAATAGGTGCTAATACAGTATCTCTTGCTATGTTACTAAATACAAAGTCTGGAGATGTAGTTGCTCCAGCTCTTAATGTTCTAGCTGGTAAACCTAAAACTTTTGTTACAACACCCATTTCAGATGGAGTAAATTCTGATAATGCTTGTGATAAATCTCTTCCTACTTCCCATGTTTCTAATTTTCCATTTCTAAAAACTTGAACAGTATTTGAATCTGATCTCATAAATTCTTTTGTAAAGACACCAAGATTAACAATTCCTGAATTTGAAACTTTTGATGGATCATCTAAAATATCTTCTAATTTAGATCTTTCAGTTTTAACTTCAGTCTTTTGAGAAATTTTATTTATATCTGGAAAGACATCTTTATTCTTTTCAACAAAATCAATAAATTTATTTAAAGAATTATTTCGTTCTGCTAGTTTTACTATTCTAAAAGTATTACTGTACATTGTTTCTATAGGATCAAATAATACAGCTTCTCCTTCTTTTCCTTTAAAACCTTTAACTCTTTTAAATGGATTTTGTACAACTTTAGTATATCCTGTTTCTTTACCAGATTCCATTGCTTCTAAAATTCTTGCAAAAGGAACATAACTTTTGTTTGCTTCAATCATAGCATCAAAAGCTCCTTTATCTATTAATCCAAGATCTCTCGCATATTCTAGTAATTGTCTTTGATAAACATCAATATCTTTTGCAACTTTATCATATTTTGATTTTAATTCTTTAACAACTTCTTTTGCTTCACCAACTTTAAAACCAGAAGCAAAACCTCTTTCATTATATTCTAAAACTCTTCTAGCAATAAGATAAGCAGATAATTCTGAATATTGTTTTCTTAAAGTTTTTTCGTTTGCTTTTTTCCCTTCAACTACATTTTCTTTTCCTAAAAAACTTTTTTCAATTTTACCTTTTAAATTTTCTAATTTTAATGGTTGAAGAACATCATTAAAACTTTTGCCTATTATTTCTAAATCTTTAGCTCTTAACATTCCTCTATTAATAATAGAACCTGCACGATTAGTCATACCAACAAGAACTCTGAACTGTTCATAAATATTAAGTTTACCAGATGTATTTTTAACATCTTCAACTCTTTGAACCATACGATATAATGGATGTAATCTATCAATAAATAGTCTAGTAAAAAGATTTTTAACCTCTGTTTTATCTTTAGGTTTATCAAATTTTACTTGATTTAAAAATTTTGTAACAACACCAGACATATCTAATCCTTTTGTAAACTCTGCATCTACTTTAATTTTTTGACCAGTTTGTTTTTCAACAAGTTTAGCCATTGTTCTTGGAATTTCTAAATTTATACTAGACATATCTTGTTTAACATTTTCATCTAATTTAAATAAAGCTGTAAGATCTACAGCATCATAAGGAGTTTTTTTAATTATATTTCTAGCTTTTAATGCACCTCGTTCTCCTAAACCAAAAGCACCAAACAATATAAATGAATCTGTTAATTGTTCTGAACTTGGAAGTTTTCTTTCAATAGCTGCACCTGTTCCTTCAAATCCTGTTACTCTTGCAAATAATGATGGTAAAAATTTATTTGATATTCTTCCAAATCTTCCAGCTACTGATAACTGCGCACCTTCTTTTAAACCTGCTTTAATACCATACTTTCTGTAAGCATCCCAAAACTCACCCCAAGTTCCTACTTGTCCTTTTTCTCTCATTGTTAAAAAAGTTTCTCTAATAGATCCTACACCATACCCTGCACCAAAAGTTGAATAAGGTTTTGTTGCATAACCAATACCTAAATATAATGGAAGGTCTTTTACAATCCTACTTGCATTTGTAATGTTTCTTTCTAAAAAACCAGTATCTTCAAACTCCATATCAAAATATTTTTCTTGTTGATCTGTGCCATCAATATTAGGAATATTATATTGACTTTGTATTAAATCAACAACTCCTGTATTCCAACCAGCTTTAATTCTTTCTCCTATATCATTAAATCCTTTACCAACTGCTTTTTCATAAAGAGATCTATCATCTCTTTCTTCAGCTTCTTTTATTGTTGCATAAACATCTTTTAAAGATTCTTTACCTAAACCTATATAAGAATCATATACTGTTGCCATATTAGATGTGTCTATTGGTTTTACACCAAACTCTTCAAGTATTTCATTATCAGAAAAACCAGCTCCTTGCATAATTGTTACTTGTTCTTTTTTATAATTCTCTATTTCAGTTGGATTAAATCCAGCTTCTTTCATTAATTTAATATCGTTTTGTAATTCACTCATTATTGATTTGTTCTTTTTTTATAATCTTTAAATGACTCACCAGGAAGTTTTTTGGGAACATTACTTTCTTTTTTTACATTTTCCATCATGCTTTTAAAAACTTCATTCTTATCAACTGTGTAACTTAAATAATCTTTAGCAATATAATTTTTATTAGTAGGATCTATTAACTCGATAGGTTTTAATCCTTTTGCTATACCTTCTTGGTATCTGTCATACATATCTCTTTTAAAAACATTTAATGATTTATTGTATGTAACAGTATCAATAAGTCTTACAGAATCAGATGCAATTAAATTTCTTGTTTGTTCTAAAAAAGAATAGAAAGGTGAAAATTGTTTTTCAAATAATTTTGGATTTGTACTTTGTTCTTTTATTATATTAGAATAAAATCTAATATCTTCAACATCAGTTCCTTTATTAAATCTTTCTACGATTGAAGATGGTTCAGTTTCTCCAGGTAAAGTAAATTTATCTGTAACTCTATTAATTTTATCTGTTGCTATAAGACCTACTATGCTTCTATTTAAATCTGCATCAGACATAGCAACTATTTTATTTGTATTGTTGTCTTGTATTTTAGTATTAAGATCAGTAAATTGTTCTAATGGAATAGAATTTTGTGAAAAAATTTCATTTAATTTTGTTTGACTAATACCAGAATCAGGTTTTACTTCTTCCATAACATCATTATAAAGTGTATTATCATCAAGTTTTTGAACAGCATCTTGTGCTTGAATTTCAAATAATAATTCATTTCTTTTTTCTCTAGCTTTTTTTGCAGCAAAAGATCTAAATTCTCTTTTTTCTGTATTAGATAATGAGTTATAAATATTTTGTAAATTTTCATCACCTGCAAAATTTCCATTTATTGTTTGTTTTGTAATATCTTTTAAAGCACTTGGAGCAATATCACCTACACCTACTAAAGATATTGTGTTAGTTAATGTTTGAAATTTTTGATCTTTAATTGCTACATCTGCTTTTTGTGAAAGATCTATAATATCTTTTGACTCTAATACATTGTATTTACCATCTTGTAATTGTTTTTTAAGTAAAGCTGGTTCATTTAATAACATTTTGTTTGCTATAGATGCAGCAGAAAATTGTTGATACCTTAATTTAACTTCTTTTTTTAATTGTGGTTGATCATTGTAATATGGATTAGAATCTAATCTTTCATCTATTTCTATATATAATTGATCTAATCCTGATCCACCAGGTAATGCAGAAAGAGCAATAGTTTTTTGTGAAATGTAATCACTGTCAATGTCAGATGATTCTTTAAATTGAGTTTTTCTTGATTCTAACAAAGCGTTAGATTTTAACTGTGATGCTGAAGCATAAAATTTAGATTTAAAAATTTGTTTACCAAAACGAGATAAGTTTTGACCTTGGCTAGATGACATAAAATTATATAGTTTATCTACACCTTGATCATAAATACTAGAAGCATCCGAAGGATTACCATTCTTTCCTGTTTCACTTGAAAGAGTTAAAAAACCATTTGGTCCACTTTCATTATCTTTATAAGAATCAGCTATAATCTTATCTACTTTATTATTTTCTTCTAACTTTCTTTCTTTAATATATTCTTGTTTAACAAAGTCAGATACAGGTTGTAAAGCAGCACCAACAGTTTGTGATAAAGGTATTTGTAAATTAGAAGTTACACTTGGTCCTTGTGATGTAATTGTAGATTCAGATTGGAATGTAGGTATCTTTGGCATTATGTATATTGACCCATAGTTAATAAACTTGTTCCAACAGTTGTAAGTGTTCCTAATTGTGCAAGTCTTGATTGTTGTCTAGCAACTTCACCAGATATTCTAGCAAAGTTTGCTTCTTCAAATTTTCTACTTTTACCTATTTCAGTATTATATCTAGCAATATCTTTTTCTACTTCTGCTTCATATAAATTTGATAGTGCTATGTTTCTAGCTGTACCAGAAAATGTAGCACCAGATTTTAAAGTATTAACTACTTGAGTTCCTTGTAATTTTCTAAAACTTTTATCAAATTGAGCAAGTTCTAAATTTAATTTATCATCTAATATTTGTGCTTCTTGTTCTTTAACAAGAGCATTACGATTAGCAACAGCTTGATTGTATTTACCAATCGCACCTTGTTGTTGATATTGTGCTGCACCTATTGCACCAACTACTGCCATCTGCCAACTCATTAGAATATCCTCGCATATCTGTATTGGTCTGAACCATCAAACCCATAGTGTTTCATTAATCCCTCGTTCTCTAATCCTAACCACTCTGCAAATCTTATACCTTTATCAAAGTCTGATCTTACAGCAGTTTGAACTCTTTTAATATTATACTTTCTTGCAACCTTGGCAAAATCTTTCTTGATTGCTTTAGCAACTGACAATGGATGATCCCAAACATCTTGTGTTGCAATGA
>WLWF01002844.1_pt1 | contig 11958 bp, 9 predicted proteins | sample 6718331 | NCBI WGS metagenome assembly WLWF01 (sample SAMN12718692, study PRJNA515312) | sponge metagenome | isolation source: marine sponge | host: Mycale hentscheli | place: New Zealand: South Island, Marlborough, Capsize Point | collected 2003-05-01
AAAAAACGCTTGAGAAATTGTTTTTACTCCCTCTTTGTTGGCTTGAATATTAGCGTCTTTAGCTTGAGCTTTAGACATTTGAAAATCAAGTTGAGCTTGAGCTTCTTCAGTTAGAAAAGGTTGAGCTTTCGTTATCGCTATTTCTGCTTGAGCAAATTTTATTTTTTTGGCAGAATCCATCAAAGCGTCTCCAAATTTAAAGAGAAGCCCAATTTGCTGCGATAAAAATTCATTTACTAGCCTCATTCTAGTTTGAGCTTCGGTTAAAGCTTTGTTCTGAGCGTTTTGAAATGCTATTTGAGCTTTTTGTTTCTTTTGTAATTTTTCTAATTGCTTTGAGGTTATAGCAGAAGATTTTCCTGTAGCTACTAATTCATCGATTAAACCTCTCATTGCTTTTTCACCCTCTTCTCCTCTTCCAGCTAAATCGGCAAAAACCATTGCCATATCTTCAGACAAACCATACACATTTTGTAATTCTCTTATAATTTCTTGCGTACTTTTTCCAGCTAAATTAAGATTACCTGTGTCTACAGCTTTAGAGAATTTACCAAAGTCCATGCTTTTCTTGGTGTCATCTAGCATCTGTTTCATAAACAGCTTTCCTTCTGTACCATTAAATATTTTTCCCGCTCCAAAGATTTTACCAAAAGAATCATTTATTTTCTCTTGAAAACCCCCTGCTGATTGAAGGCTTTGAACACGTTTAGCTTCTGCTTCTATAGCTTGAGCTAATACATTTTGTAATTGCGTAACATCATTAGTTGCTAGTATTAAACTTTGAAACGAAGAAGGTAAACTACTAGATATTTCTTGCAGCTTGTTCTCTAATCTCATTATAGCTTGCGGATCAGGTCTAGAAGCTTTCATTGCATCTCTGTACTGCTGCATAGTTGAAGAATATTGACCCACTGAATCATTCAACTCTTGAAATTGAGCTTTAGAAGCTTCAGCTTCTTTTATTAATTCTGTATTTGCTCTAGCGTTTTGTTTTTTAGCAAAACTATATACAGAACCCAGAGTCATCAATGCTCCAGCTACCATACCAGCAGGACCAGGTATAAGCATAGCTGCCGTTGCAGCTAAACCTAAATTGCTACTAAGATTGTTTACTTCTTCAGCTAATTTATCGCTACCCCCCATTCCTTTGGCTAACTCCGCAGCACCTGCACCTGCGAAAGATAAACCAAAAGAAAGATTCATTAATCTGTTTTGCCTTCTTTCTTCTTTTTTTGATTTTTCGTCATCGTCTGGAGGAGTTGGGGGATCAGTTGCAAAATTAGGAATATAGCCCGCTGCCCTTAAAGATTTACCGCTGTTTTTTAACGTAGAGAATTTTTGCCCAGCGCGTAAATGTTCATTAACAGCTTGAGCAGGTGTTCCTTGGAAACTGCTGTACACCATTGGGCCTACTCTAGGATCAGTGCCAAATCTAGCTTTACCTGATTTACCAGACATTCTCATTCCAGCTTCTTCAGCAGCCATCGCACTTCCTAACTGCTCTAAGAAAGCGAAGTTTGGCAAATACCCAGACGCTCTACCTCTAAATCTTCTTAACTTATCTCTTGCGTCTGCGCTAGTGATGCCTCCTGCTCCTCCAAGCCTTATCTCCATGCCCGTGCCAATTTTAGATGCACCACTAGTAAACAAGCTAGCAAATTCATTTCTTATTCTAGTTCCTCTACCTAAATCAACAGCTTCATTACCTTTCATTCGAGTCGGCATACCAGTCACCATGCCACTCACGATGCTTTCAAAAACTCTTCCTTTTACTTGACCAGTCGCGGCAGGATCAGGAGGACGACTAGTGAAAGCCTTCATCATTTTCCTTTGATTAGGAATGCCTTTTAACATATCGCCCGCTAAACCACGAGCAAACATCATGTATCTTCTATTGAATCCCGATTCAAAATTCTTTCTTATTCTTGGGTCACGAAAGCCAAATTCTCTTATGCCAGGTTTAGATACGCTTCTATTACCTAAAGTATTTAACCCTAAAACATTTAATCGAGGTCCACTGTGACGTTCAGCCGCTGCCACCGCTCTGTCGGCAGTTCTCATTGCGCTTCTTTGTCCAATATTTGGAAAAGCTTCTGCGATCATTCCTCTTACTTGAGGAGAAACTTGTAATCCTGACGCACCTCCTCTTGCTCCACCTTTTAAAACACCAGCTAATCTCTTGGCTCCTTGAGGATCACTCATCAAAGCTTGAAGCGCAGGTCCAGCCGTGGCTGTGCCTCCCATTAAAGCTGTTGTAAGAGGGTTTGGTTTACGCGCAAAATTAGGAATAAAGCCTGTAGCAAAACTTCCACCTTTCGTGGCAGCAACTAAAATTGGTCTATTTAAATTTACTCTATCTATACGCTCATCATCTTCTTTAAACGCTTTTGCGAACATCCCCATCTGACCGCTCGATCTAACACCTGCGTTTTCCAGCAAGCCTCTTCCAAATTTCTCTTTTACTTTTTTCTTGCTATAACTACCGCCTTTTACTTCTACAAAAGTCCTGCCACCTTTCCCCATGAAACCATCAACAGCGGCACTTCCACCATATTTCATGCGGCGTCTACTATCAATCGCCTTTACTTCTTTAATTGCTCTTTTTTCGTAATCGAGTTCACTCTCTTTCGGGTCTCTTGTTAATTGCACAACCCTCATGCTAGGGATGTTAACTATATCATCTTCTTCTACCCTGCTATTTGTCGCTAAAGTTCTTCTTACGCGAGGATATTGTTCAGATAACGACTTAACAGTTACATCGGCAAAATTAGGAATAAAACCTTTATAATATTGAGGTATAACAGCCGAATCTCCATTGCGTCCAAAGTTAGGTATCTCAATTTCTTGATTGTTCATTACGAACTTGCGACCACCTATTGTGCCTTTAGACTTATGAGCTTTTACACTTGAAGAAGCACCCAAAGCTTGAGCCATACCTTCTTCTGAGCGAAATTCATCTCGTGCAAAGTTAGGCATATAACCCGCCGCTCTTCCAGCGCGACCACCACGACCAACAGTTACTCCACCTGCTACCGCAGCAGCAGCTACGGCGTTAAGCTCTCTTTGAGCAACGGTAGCAGCCACAATACTTCTTCTGACTTTTTCAACAGCTTCAGCGTGAGTTACCGTTCCAGCCGTAATTGCATTCACTAAGTCTTTGTCTTGTTGAAGAACAGTTATAATAGCTTGCTCTGACTGCTTGCGTTGACCTAAAGCCGTATTAGCTTGAAGAATTGTTTTTAAAGCGTCTTTAGCTTGAGCGGTTAAAAATCCAAAGAGTTTATAAATACCAGCACCCAAGATCAATAAACCTGGTCCTGATAGAAAATTACCCAATCCGTTCAATACCCCAGAACCAATTTTTGCTCCAATACTTTCTGAATCGCTTATATCGACTCTATCCATGAAAGAATTTAATAATCCAACGGCTCTTTTTAAAGCTGGTTCTAAACCGAGCTTGCCTATAACAGCACCAACTCTAGTTACGTTTTGGACTAAAGCATTTAACTGAGCCGCAAGAGTTTTATTCAACTCTGCGTTTCTTCTGTTAGCTTCATCTGTGGCAGATGCAGAGATATCAGTTGCTCTACCAAAAATAGAATATTCTCTTCCCAAGTCAGAAAGAGCAGCTTTTAAAACGTTGATTTGAAAAACACCACCAACCAACTGAGCAATGTTAGATTGTTGAGCTTGAGAAAGACCATCAAATTCTTTAGCAAGGTTGGTCATAACCTGCATAAGAGGAAGCATTGCCCCGCTCGCATCTTTTGTAGCAACGCCTAAAGCATCTAAAGCCTCTATAGTTCTTGGTCTTTGGAGTCTTGTAAAAATTGTTTTAAAACTGTTACCAATAACAGAACCACCTCTAGCCGTGATTTGTTGAGCCGCTGTAACAACACCCAATAACTCATCAAATGAAACTCCAGCCGCAGCCGCCGTGCTTCCTACTCGTTTTAAAGCTTCAGCCAAATCTTTACCACTAACTGCAAAAGCTTGGTCAACCGCAATAATTTTGTTTGTAACTTGAGAAGAAGTTAATGCAGCTTGGGAATAACCGTTAATCGCAGCGGTTAAAGTATTTACTGCGTCGGCAGCAGCTAGTCCAGTTAAACGAGAAAGTATCAAAGCGTCACTTGTACGCTTTAACGATTCAGCCATTCCTAAACCTTGACGAGCTAATTCTTTAGCACCCTCTGCAACTTCATTAAAAGCTTGGCCCGTATCTTTAGCTATCTGAAAAAGCTGATTGCCAAAGCCGAGTAGCTGTTTTTGGCTAGTTCCTAAAATTACGTTTATTTCAGCGAGTTGCTTTTCTAAATTTACAGCAGCTTCAACAGACTCTTTTATAGCAGCACCAACTGCGTAAATTGCACCAGCAGAAGCTCCAAAGGCTAAAACACGAGCATTAGAAGCTTCAAGCGACTTACCAAACTCACCAAGCTCACCAGTGATTTGACCTAAAGGTCGAGAAAAGTTTTTTGTGTCGAGAGACAGCTTATGATCTCCCTTCGCCAAAGCTCTGCGTACATCGGCTTCTAGCCTAGAAGTATCTCCACTAACTGTTAATCTTACGTCCGACATATAAAAACCTTTCCCCTTAGTATAATATTACACTTTTTTTAATCTAATAACCCATGAATCTTAGCTAAATCCATAATATTCAACTTATCCTTTCCTGTTTCTTTCATCATCTTGCCAGCTTCGTCTGTTAGGCTAACCACCTGTTCGTCTGGATTTGATTGAGATAATTGTTTTTCTCTTGCAACAGCACCTTTTTCTTCGTCTACTATAGCTCCAGCTTTTATACTGGCTTTTCCTTCTCCAATTTCAGCTACATTAGAAGAAGTTTGAGGGCCACCGCCTCCACCTCCACCCTTGGAGCCTTGTTTAGCAGCATTTGTGTACCACGAAACCAACTGTTCTGGGTTTTTGTACAATGTTTCAGGAGGACTTTTACCATTTTCTAATATACTCTTATAGTATCTAGCTTTAGAAAATGTATTTAACTGAAAAATAGTTAAATCAATGAGAGGTTTACCATAAAGTTCTAAAACACTGTCATTGCAAGACATAAACGTATTAAGAAAAAACGGATAGGCTGCTATTTGCTCTAGATATTTTTGCGAAAACTTGTCGAAACAAACAGATTGAGTAAAAATAAGGCTATAGTAATCTATGTTTTCTAAATCATAGAATTCTTCTTCAGTAAAGAGTAATTCTTTAAGCTCTTTATCTTTAAAAAAAGTATTTTTTAATATAAATTCATTTTTTTGCTTCTCTGTGTGAGATTCGCAAGTCTTACCTAATATATTATTTCTCTCGTTTTCTATCTCTCCAAATTCTTCTCTTATTTTCTTTATTTCTTTTTCTATTTTTTCTTTTTGGCTTTGTAACATTAAATTAGCTAAACCTCTTTCCCATTCAAATAATTTTTTTTGCAAAGAGTGATATTTAGACTCCTCCTCCTTAGACCATTCTCCACTTTCATAAACTTGATCTAACTTTTCTTTTAAAGTGAAAAGACCTTTAGATTTAGCCTCTTCAAAGTATCTCTGATGAAGTAAATCTAATTCTAGGATGTCAGTTTCAGTATAATGCTTTAGATATACTGGAGAACCTTTAAAGCTAGTAGCTGTACAGCCTTTGGTTATTTCGGCGTATGTAGCTCTAAGCTTAAGTAAAAAGTCTTCTTCTTGCAAAACATTTAATCTTTTTCAGGTTTGACTTCTTCTTTTGCTTCTGCGGCTAATTCAGCTTCTTCTTCTGCCTCTAATTTCGCTAGACCTTTTTTGATATTTTCCGCTATTTCTTCTTTTTGTCTTTTGTCTAAATCTTTCTCAGCTTTGTCGGCGTCGATAGAAGTCTTAATTAGTTCAGATGCTCTAGAAAAATCTTCTGGCTCGGTTAATTGTCCGTTATACCAAAAGCTAATAAAATAAGCTAATTGCTGAGACAGTTCGTCGAAAAAAGGATCGTCTAAGTTTTGAAGTTCGTCGTATGACTCGTATTTTTCGTCATATGTATCACCGTTAAAAAGAGGCTTCCATTCTTCTTCGGCTTCTCTGGTGTAAGCTAAGAACAAAACCCACCACATTATAGCTTTATTTCTAGCGCGAGCTTCAGCGGTTTGCTCGAAAAGTTGATTTCTTTGGGTTTCAAAGTCAAACATTCTTCTTTTTAGATCAGCTATTTCTAAAGTTACTTTGGTAACAGAGTCTTCTTTTTCTTTTTCGCTCAAGGCATCTAGGTTGACTCTTAGCTTTTGAAGCTCGTTTTCTTTTTGAGTAGTTTCTAAATAAAGCATGGCGTATTCGTTTTTTTCGTCATCAGCCATGTAACCGCCGTCATTTACATATCTTTTTCTCAAGAGATTAACGGTCATCATGCCAGCCTTAATAGCTTTTGATAACTCTACGCCGTGAAATAACTCACCATCATCATGCATACGGCGAGTTGGTTTTCTTATACCTACGGAAATAGTTTTTTCTTCTTTAACAAGTTTAGAAGTCGTTACCTCGTTACCTTCGCTGTCTTTCGACTTTTCTTCTTTGGTAACTTCAACTTCTTTAGTGTTGTTGAAAACATGCAACCATTTGTAGTTTTTTGTGCTCATTTTTTATTATGCTTTTTAAGTGAAACTTCTAAGTTCTCTATGTTATTTTCAAAATCTCTTATTGCGTTGTTTCCTATATCTAGAGTCTTTTTCCGTATATAGTCATACTTTTCATCGTCGAAATAATTAATATTTTCAACGTATTCTTTGGGAAGGTTTTCTTGAAGCTTCCTCAACATAATATTGTGGTCTTTACGCAAGTCTTCTACAATAAGAAGATGACTCTTATAAAGATTGACAATATTCCTGTGTATTTGGAATATTAGATACTCCTTAAACCTTTCGTCGTCAGACATATGTCTTCCTTTTCCCACTTAAAATTACACTTATTTTTTATTAAATCAACAAAAAAACCCCCTATTTTCATAGGGGGCTAAAAAGGGATTTTATTTAACCTCTTATACTCCGAGAATATTAATTGTACTTGGAGAAGTAGGCGAACCTATAGATACCCCAAATGTTGCATCGCAGGTAGCGTTATCACCGATTGAGGATGTAAAGCTTACGCTATCAAGCGTTGCATTAACAAGTTTAAATCGGGTAGAACCCATAGTAACGTTAATGTTAACTTTACCGCCAGTGGACTCGGTTGTACCTCCTGCCGATCCCTTCTGCTGTAGATTTGCAAGCTGAATGCTCATGCCCTTATCAACGGCTAAAGCTTCAACCGTCAAACTCGCGCTAGCAGGATAACTTGGCACACGAGCATACTGGAATCGGTCAGAGCTAGTAGTTAACCCTAAAGCTTGTAGACCTTCCACTCCCAAATCAAAACTCAAGTTTGCACTTTGAGTATGAGCGTAATGTGTGTTTGATGTATCACAGTTGGTCAAGTCTACATTTACAGTAGAAGGAACAGCGATATTAACAGTTCCCGAAGGAGCACCAATACCTGATGGACCAGCGGTGCTAGTCGAAGTAGTATATTCAAGGTCAGTTCCTTCGAATCCCATAGTCATTGTAGGAATTGATCCTACGCTGGCTTCAGCACTAAACGAAGTTAAGCTTGCTCCTTTTAACCCTACTATAGAACTAGAGGCACTTGCAGTATAATCTCTGCCCTCGGTTTGATCCAGAGCAAAACGTATTTCGCAATTGTTACCAGCGATAGCGTCATGAACAACGCTATTTAACACGGGTGGGTTTACGCCATTCACATGGAATGTCATTTCTGCATTGGCTGTAGGAGCTTCTAAAACAATTCTGTCAAAAGCACCTAGATCACCATATTGCTGTAAGTCTTCACGAGAGATATCTATGCCATAGCTAACGCTCTGAACACCATTAACTGTAATACCACTAGGGTGAGCACCAGTGAGACTCTTAGAGTTTATCTCTACTGACTCACTTTGGTAAATAATTCTTTTTCTAGCCATTTTTAAAACTCCTTTTATTAACTTTGCACAACAGTTAATTTACTGGTCGATAAAGCACCGCCAATAGAACAACCAAATGTCGCATCACAAGTAGCATTATCTCCTAGCGAAGATGTAAAGTTCACAGAATCTAAAGTAGCATTGATTAGCCTAAATTTAGTCTGTCCCATTTTCACGTTAACATTTACAAATCCACCGTCTGTTGCTCCATTTACAGAAGCACTAGCTTTTTGTTTTAAGCTGCCGATAACCATACTCATACCTTTATCGATAGCCAAAGCTTCAACGGTTAAACTTGCACTAGCAGGGTAACTAGGCACGCGAGCGTACAAGAAAGGAGCGTTTGCGTCACCTAAATCAGCCAAAGCCTCTAAACCTAAATCAAAACTCAAGTTTGCGCTTTGACAATAAGCCATATGACCGCTAGGAGTAGCTCCACCAGCACCTGAATACCCCGCAACACCCGTACCAAATTCTACAAGAACATCTTGTTGAACGGCTACGTCGCAACCTGTACTTGAAGGGGGAGATATGGCGTTGTAAGTATAATTTAAATCAGTTCCCTCAAACCCGAAAGTCATTGTCGGAACCGCTCCCACTGAAGCTTCAGCAGAAAAAGAAGTCATACTTCCACTCGTTAAAGTAACAGTCTCGTTCGTACCAGTAGTAGTAAAGTCTTCGCCCTCGGCTCCTATATTAAAACGCACTGTGGCATTTTTTCCAGAAACAGCCTCGTCTATAAGCGAGGTTAAGCCATTGGGTGGAATAGCGTTTACATAGCACGAAAATTCTGCGCTGGCTGTAGGAGCTTCCATGATAACACGGTTATAAGCACCCAACACACCAAACTGATTGACATCTTCGCGAGATACATCTATTCCGTAATTTGCGCTCTGAACGCCAGGAATAGACGAATTTAATACACCATCAGTCGAGGCAACTTCAACTGCCTGACTCTGGTAAATAATACGTTTTCTTGTAGCCATATTATAAAATCCCTTTGTTTAAATTACATTATTTTACTGATTTTGTGAACAGTTTATTTATTTTTTTGCTATCTTCTAGGATATCTGAACTGATTGAGGTTAAAGTCCACGAAACCGTTGTATATATCAGGGTTTAGGTTTTTATATCCTCCTGCTGTACCTATGTTTTTAGAAACATTTACCTCATCTATAAAAATAAAGTCCTCGCTTCCTGTTTTAGGAGCGGATAATCCCGTATAATTATAAGCTGTACCAGTATAAGCCCCTAAAGCGTTAAAAGGAAGATCATTTTGCACAAAACATACTTTAGTTTTGACCATATCCTTCAATATACTAACAGCGGCATCTAATTGATAAGCACTTTCAGCCAAAATTATGCATCTGGCGTCAATTATAGTCTTATCTAAGCCTCCAAAAGCAGCAGGAACGTTGGTTCCTCCTATACTTTTTATGAAAATAGCGGGATATGTAATTTGATCAGGTTTAAGTCCAGTTAGGGTTTCGTTGACTTTTGGCCTTAAATGATACTTTGTTTCAAATAAAATTTCTTCTTCTGGTCTATTACTTAAATAAAAATTAAAGTCTTTTACTGCGTAATCTCCACTTACTCTATTCGCTCCTGTTACTTGAGAGGAAAAATAAGCGATACCTTGATTATGATTGATAGACTGTAAATTTGAAGCTCCTATATTTTTAAAGCTTCCATCTAGATATACCCCTGAAAGCTGATTAGCTCCAGATATAGAGTGGTCAGATACTATCTGTTTATAAGGGGTAGAATAATTATATAAATTAGAGTAAGTCTGTGTGGTTTCGTAAAAGAAGCTAGAAGTATTAGAATAAGCGTTACCCTTTTTGCAAATCATATGATCTGCATACAAAAGTAAGCTGCTCATCACTTTATTTTCGTATTGTACATCCATTTTATTTACCAAATCTGCTAATAAACCGTTGTAACATTGTGGTTATATAAGCTCTCGGCCTAAAACCGCCTTCTCTAACAACAAACTTAGATTGTATACCCTTACCTGATCTACTCTTTCTAGATTTTAAATTTAAAAAATAATTAAACCCATCTATGCCTGTTTCAACTCCAAAAGCCCAGCTTTTGCTACTCCACGGCATTTTAGTTACAGACTTTATTGCGTCGTTACTAGGAATTGTGACCCTGTATTCTACTCTAGGCTTCCTTCCAACTACATTAACTGTACCTTTTTTCGATAAAATAATCGAACTTCTTAAATAATTTCTTAACTCTTCCTCTGGATTATCCGAGGCGTAAAAACCTATATAATGGAACAAGTTAGTATTTAGCCCCATTAAAGTGCCGCTTATGTTAGACGCGCTAGCTTTGTTTCTTAATTCTTGCGTAACTGGATCAGTGTCAAAATCTGCTAGTAATCTCTTTATTTCTATTTCAAATTTTCTTCGAGCGTTTTGCTCGGATGCTCTATTAAATTTTTTCGACCTAGAGACCTTTTTAGCTATATCTTTTGTATTTAACTTTACTCTTCGAGACATATTACTCTGTCTCCTTTAAATTAAATACGTAATAAGTTTTAGTTAAGAAATTTACTTCCTTATCTGTAGAATGAACGTTATAGCTTTTTGCACCTACATCTACTCTTTCTATTTGAGCTTGTTTTAGATAGTCTCTTGTAGCTTGCTCGACTTTAATAGTCACCTCGTCTTCAGGTAATTGGATATTTGGACCCGCTAAATGGGCATCATCTTTAGGAGCACCGCCCCTATTTATTAACGCGCTAAAAACACCTGATACTTGAGTATAGCTATAATTCGTAGGATTTGAAACTGGACCGTATCCATACAAGAAATCAATGTTTATATCTGTCGCAAGCTTTATAGGTTTTTGATAAACAACGATATCTTCCTTGAAAGTATCAAAATGATCTCCAAGGATGCCTGTTAAAGTACTTTTCTCAGTGCTGCTTAAAAGGCTTGCCATGTCGTTTATAGTAGATAGTTATTTTTTCTAAACTTCTCTGCGTCGGTTCCTACGCTATCACTGTACCAAGTAGCTTCTTGAGTATCGTCTCCAGCGACTTGTCTGGGTGCTGCTTCATTTGTTTTGTAAGCGTTTATTAGATATCTAAGCTCTTCATCTTCTTGCTTCTTGATTGTTGATAGATGTCTAACAATTTCTCCTTTATTGACTTTTCTGACCGTCATTCCATCTTGACTAACTTCAGTCACATTATCAGAAGAGGCTAACTGCGTTCTTATTTGTTGATCATAGTAGTGGACTATGTACATTTTTTTAAGTACAGCTTTGGCGTTTTGATCTATCTCCACTTCTGAGTTGTCTACAGTTCTAACGACTTCAAAATCTGTACCTCTTAATGAAAAGGAGGTATTGATGTAATTGTTAAGTGATCCTATGTTATTTCTTACCCAGAAAGAAACAGCAGGAATAGATAAAGAAGAAGGTTGCCCTAATTCTTCGAAAATTTCTGTAGCTATGTCAACAATTTTCATCTATTAAGATTACACTTTTTTTCAATACTTTAATACTTTAAAAGCACTATTCTTGGGAATCTTGTTGGATTGTAGTATTTTTTGATTTTCTGCCAATTTACCCAACCAGAAGATCATAGAGTCTTTTTCCATCTTAAAGCCTTTTTTAAGCAAATTAGACAAACGAGCGCAGCGGTTTTTAAAACTATAGCCTCCTAAAGATTCGCTATTATTTGTAAAAAATAAATTTTTGCTTTCTAAGTCTTGGAAAAATCTTTCGTGACAATAAAAAGAACCTTCTGAATCAAAAGCTACGCAATATATTGAAAAATCTAAATTTAAAATGGTTTCTTCTGGAGTTTTCTTGGTAAAAAGGATATTCACTATAGTTTTATCCTTTCTCATCTTCGCGCCCATACCGTGTCTTTTTATGACTTTAAATCCAGTCTTAAATAAATGACCTTCAGCTATCATTCTATCTTGACTACTTGAGCAATGAATATCAACT
>WLWF01002845.1_pt1 | contig 11956 bp, 8 predicted proteins | sample 6718331 | NCBI WGS metagenome assembly WLWF01 (sample SAMN12718692, study PRJNA515312) | sponge metagenome | isolation source: marine sponge | host: Mycale hentscheli | place: New Zealand: South Island, Marlborough, Capsize Point | collected 2003-05-01
CAACAGCCTCGTCTACAACGGCGGGGGGTTACGCACGGCTCACCGGAATACCAGCGTGCCTTGCCTGCTCACCGGGGGTGGCTTTAAAGGCCTGACGCACGGCCAACACCGAGTGGCCTCGAAAGAGAATACGCCACTGGCGAACCTATGGACAACCATGCTGCAGGATGCGGGTGCGCCGATAGAACGATTCGCCGATGCAAATGCGACTGCAAATTCGATCTGGTCGTAGGTGATCTGGCGAATGAATCATTGAGAAAATCACTGACGTATGAACGCTAACTCCAACATTGTTGCTTCCGCATTGCGGTCTTGCGTTGGTTCGTTTTCATCGAACATGGCGATCGATACCAAGGTGTCTGCGGAAAACAAAGTGGTGTACGGCTTCGTAATCATTTTCATGATGAGTATGGGGCTGGTTGCACAGGCAATCCCCCGGAAGCCCGTAAGAATTTTTTACAATATGCAGGTACAGAGAATTTAGGTTCAAGCCATTGTTAACAAATAGGTGCTCCAGGATTTATGCTGCTTGCAACATGAAATAGTATGGGCTGTAGGACAGCCGAATCCAATTTTTTGGTTCTGCTAGTAAATGCATTTGGACAAATGCTAAGCTCGATAGTTGGGAGAACTTTTTAAATTTAAGTTGCTTTGGGATAGTTTGTTTATGAAGGCAATGCTTTTCACGATTTTGATTTGTTTGTGGGGGACTTCTACCTACGCCGAAACACCGAAAGACATTAAGCATGTTGTCGTCTATCAGGAAGACGGCAAGTTTGCGGGCTGGCCAGCCAATAACGGGGCCTGGATTTTCGACGGTGATGAATTGCTTGTTGGATTTACCCGCGGAATATATGAGCTTGATGAAGGAGGCCACAATATTGCAAAAGGGCTGCAAGAATGCTGGCTTGCCCGGAGTAAAGATGGTGGTGAGACGTGGTACGCGTACAACCCCGACAACTACGTGGGTGATTCAGGGGCCAAGCCAAAATGTCGACCACTCAAAAAACCAATCAACTTCGAACACCCTAAGTTTGCGTTACGTATGGTTGGCGCCGGGTACCATGGGGCCAAAGACGGACGAGGACATTTCTATTACACATACGATGGCGGCGAGAGCTGGAATGGGCCGCATCGATTTGGCAATCTTCACGAAGCAACAGAACTTAAGAAGGCCAATCTTACTGAGTTGACGCCACGAACTGACTATGTGGTGACTGGGAAACACGAAGCCGTACTTTTGCTTTCGAGTCGTAAGCGAGCCAAGTTTGGAACAGATAGGATTTTTACTGCGAAAACAGAAGATGGTGGTGAGAGCTTCCAGTTTCTCAATTGGGTCGTTCCAGTTGACGACAGTGCTCGCGCTGTGATGCCAGAAACATTTCGTACGTCTGACGGCACGCTTGTTACAGCAATGAGGCGAAAGAGAAAAAATAATGAAGGCGAGGTGAACTGGGTCGATGCGTATACCTCGACGGATGGTGGTCAATCGTGGAAGTTCACCGCCAAAATCGGAGATTCCGGAACCAATAATGGGAATCCACCAGCAATTGCCGAAACGGCCGATGGCAGGCTGTGCGCGGTCTTCGGTGAACGTGACGAGGGCAGAATACTTGCGGCTTATAGTTCAGACTTGGGAGAAACGTGGACAGCCCCAATAGTTCTTCGCGATGACTTTGGCTCCGAAGACAACGAAACGAATGATTTGGGATATCCCCGTTTGCTTAGGCGCTCTGATGGAAAAATGGTGGCTGTTTACTACTATTCAACAAATAACTGTCTTCACCATATCGCCGCAACTATTTGGACGCCATGAACACGCTTGATTGATACTTTTATGCTTCAGTTCAATAGGCAGATGAATAATGGACGCTGAGTGATTGACTTCCTGGTAGTAAGGCAACCTCGGACAGCCTCAGAAGCAATAGAGCAAGAGCAGCATGGATGAGTTAGTTGTCCGAGCCTTTTTGGCTGTTCGGTTTGGCTTGTTCGCGAGCTTTTTTGCGGACTTCCCGCTTTCCTTTTTTTTCCGTCCGGTCATCGGGGTCAGGCTTATCAGTGTCTCTAGCCTTGCGAGCCAAGCTTTCTGGCACTGTGATTTTTTTACCGTGGATATCGATTTGCTTTACAAGTGCAAGCTGTTCATTAATTTGACCGGGGAAAGAGGTGTTTCCTCCTGGGATGAACTCTCCAAAAGGACGACCAATCGCTTCGAGGTCGTGCTGCATGAAGGAGCGCATCTCTTTGAGGCGATCAGCCTGTCTCTTGTCATTCGCCAAGTTCTGCATTTCCTTTGGGTCACTGTTCAGGTCGTACAGCTGATCTTCATTAAAGAACCCAGGGTGGTCTGCCCCTCTTACTCCAATGCCCAACCGCCCGATGTAAGACAGCGCTTTTGGTAGGTTCTGTGGTGAGGCTTTCTTGATCGCGGCGATCTGCTCCGTGGTGTGACGGACGGCGATATAAGACCAGTCTCGCGTGACGGTCGCTCTTGCTGCTCCCATTTCGAGATACAAATGATCTCGCCACTCGTTAGCTGTTCCGGTTTGGAAAAGTGGAGTAAGGCTTGTTCCATCAATGCGGTACGAATCTGGTTTCTCTGCGTGAGCGAGTTCGAAATACGTTGGCACAAGATCGATGTTCTGCACAAGTTCGTCACAGACTTGTCCCGCGGGGATTCCATCCGGCCAACGCATGATCATGGGCACCCGACAACCACCATGCGAGAAGACGGATGCCTTGCCGTCACGACCGTGATCTGGTGCAAAAATCACGAGTGTGTTGTCATCGATTCCAAGTTCCTTAAGTTTTTGAAGGATTGCTCCGAGGGAATCGTCGATCCATGCCTCACCCGCTACGTGGCTGTCTGGATCAAATCCTTTTTTCGTAATCGTTTTTAAAAGTTCTGCTCGCGGTGTCATAACATCAGGCAGACTTTTGACTTCTCCTTCTCCAGTTACGAGTGGATGATCCATCGATTTTCGCCATGACTTATCCGGTCCGTGGAGGAGCGTGCTGCAAAGATGGAGGTAAAAGGGGCCGTCCTTGTTCGCTTCAATGAACTCCAGAGCTGCCGCTGTCGTCCATTCTGGGTTGTGGGATGAATAGGGGCTATGAATATTTTCCGGGTAGACATTCTTTGCCCAGGAAAAGCCTAGCGTTTGGAGATAACGCCGCATCCAGTGTTCATTGTGTTTGAATTGCGCCGAGGTTTCAGGACCGGGGTTTGCGTCTTTGGGAATATCGATCCAACCGTTTTTACCTTTATAGAACTCCGGGAAATCCAACTTGGAAGTGAGATGATATTTTCCGACAAACCCAGTAGTGTAACCAGCCTCACGAAGAACATTACCTACGTTCATGTTGTCGCGTTCCAGTGCAACATTAAAATTGGGGAGCCCCTGGTTTTCTTTGCCACCAACCTCGTCAATGTACCTCTTGCTATACGAGTTTCCAGCAAACCGACCAGTCAGGAAAGTGTATCGGGAGGGTGTGCAAACCGAGCTGCTCACATATGCCCGAGTGAACTTCATTCCCTCCTCCGCCATGCGGTCGAGATTTGGCGTGTACGTGTCGCCCCCAAAAGCCGCGATGCTCGACGGGTTCTGATCGTCGATGAGAAACATGATGATGTTCGGACGCTCTCCGCGAGCCACAGTCACAAGCATTACTGACAAACAGAGCATTAAAAACGAGAAGAATCGTGTCATGAAGAAATGTCTTTACTGTGTGAAGAGTTAATAGATTTTGGATTCGGTGTTTATTGATTCAGCAGCGGGGGGATGCGACTGATGTACGGTTTGAAATACTCACTGGTCTTTTAATGTTTTTGAAAAGAAGTCCAGTACAAATTGCTTCGCTTCAGGTGTTTGAAATTCTTTGCCACCATGCCCAGCGTGAGCTATTACTTTTAGTTCCGATTGCGCTCCGGCAGCCAGCAGCTTTTCATGCAATCGCTGGCTTTGTGACAATGGAACACCAGGGTCTTTTTCGCCATGCATAATCAGAAATGGTGGGTCGTCTGCTGAAACCTGATACAGGGCGCTTGCTTGTTTGGCTAATTCAGGTACGTCTCGGACCGTCTCGCCAAGCAACTTTGCCCCGTTGGATTGTGCTATATCGGCTTCGGTCCGAGTTTCCGAAATTGTATTCGGTGGCATGGTCAGCAGGTCTGTCGGTCCAAACCAATCACAGACAGCTTGGATGTGGCTAGAGGTTCCTTCGTTGCCTGGCGCGTCGAGTGTTCCCAAGAGAGCGACCAGGTGCCCGCCGGCCGAACTTCCCCATGCCCCAATTCGATCGGGATTGAGATTAAAGGGTTTTGCGTTCTCTCGAAGCCAGCGAATTGCCGCGCGGCAGTCGTCAATTTGAGCGGGCCACTGGGCTTGATGCGTCAACCGGTAATCAATGCTGGCGACAGCAAAACCGTCAGCAGCCAACCATGCCGCAGGGCAACGATCTTTGGAGCCATTCTTCCAACCACCCCCATGCACCCAAACAACAACCGGAAGCGGGCCCAAAACTTCTTTGGGTCGATACAGATCAAGCTGCAGTTTTTGTTCAGCAACTGTTGCAAATGTGATGTCGCGTAGAACGTTAACGCCTTCAGGAGGTGGCATGAGTTTGCTAGGTACTTTGGCTTGTGCGCCGGCCTTGGCGTGCTCAATGGTGAAATCAACGAGTTTTTGGCTGGTGAAGAATCCTTCAAAAAAATTGTGGCCCTGCCCTTCGACTACCTCTAGTTCCACAAACTCTTGAGCGCCAGAAGCGTTATAGATTTCCACGAGCCGCGCAGCATTCTGTTTCAGTGGAACAACTTTGTCGATGGCACCGTGAATAATGGAAATCGGTATCTTTGCTTTGGCAAGAGTTCTAACTTTCTCAATCGGATTATGTTGTTTTATCGCCGCGGCCAAATCTGCCTCAGACATTTTGTACGCAGGAGCCGCTCTCTTGATTCCCGGATACGTCGTCAAATCAAAAACTGGATAGATTCCAGCTATTGCGGCAACCTTATCAGTGTTTCGAATTGCCCAACTGCTGGACCACAGCCCACCGCGGCTCCGGCCAAGCAGGCATGGTTTGGCACCAAAGTTTCGTTTGGTCGTCAGTTCCTTGTAGAGAGCCGAGAAGTGCTTGCGACCCTCTGGCGACCCATAGCTTTCACCAACATCAATACCAGCTACTGCAACACCCGCGTCAAGAAATTGTTGGTGCATCCACTTTTCGTGAACGTCAGGGTAGCGGGGTAGCGTCGGTGAATACATAACCCATGGCTGAGGTGTTGATCGTTTTTCCTGGCTCGGCCAAAGAATAAACGCAGGGTGATCATCGACTAGAAAAGTCTCGCCCTCAAGAATCAGTTCCTTGATTGGATCGGCTCGCTTGTCTCGCGACTGCGCGTGTGATGAGCCAAGCATCGTTATGAAGGAGGCAGCCAGGAACAGCAACAGAAAGATATTTTGAGCAAACAATTTAATTACCTTCTGTCATTTTTTCAGTTTTGCGTTTTTCTCGTGCGGCTTTCTTCTCTTCTTTTGACATTTTCTTGACTGGTGCACCGGCATCAGGATTCCAGCGTTTTTCCTGATTGCTTGCCGGGTCTGCCATTTCGTCGAGCCACGTGTTGTATTTGTCCGTGAGTTCGGAAACCACCTGCGGGTGTTTCGCAGCAAGGTTGGTGGTTTCGCTGAGATCTTTTTGAAGATCAAAGAGCTCAATACGATTCTTCTCTGCGACGAGTTTCCAGTCTCCGGAACGTATAGCCCACTTTCCGTTGGCACCCGCAGAACTCCAGTACAACTCATTATGGAGTTTGTTGGTTTCGCCCTTGAGTGCGGGCAAAATGCTCGTTCCATCTAGAGGCTTGTCCTTTGGCATGGGAAGTCCAGCAGCGTCGAGAGCTGTAGCAAACAGGTCGATTGACCACATGGGTACGTCGCACTTTTCCCCCCCCTCTAATTCAGCTGGCCACGACACAATATACGGAACATGGATTCCGCCCTCGTAGTCCATCTGCTTGAAGCCACGAAGTGGTGCATTGTTGGCGTGCATGGTGCCCGAGCCACCATTGTCTGTGAGAAAAATGAGCAGTGTGTTGTCAAACAAGGAATGCTTCTTTAACGAGTTCACGATCTCCCCTACTCCCATGTCGAGGTGCTTGATCATGGCCATGAGAGTGTCACGTGTGTCATCTCCGGTGACCTGCTTGATATCTTCTTCAGGGGCCTCTGGTGGCGCGTGCACTGCGTTGTAAGCAACATAAAGAAAGAACGGTTCGGCTTTGTGGCGGTTAATAAAGTCAACTGCCTCTTCAGTGATGCGAGTGGTGAGGTACCCTTCTTCTTTGATGGGTGTGAGGCCACGATAAATTGGATGACTCATGTCTGAGTGGTCAAAGTATGGATGTGCCCCGCGTCCCATGAAGCCGTAGAACTCATCAAATCCACGATTCATCGCATGGTACTCTTCGGTGAGGCCAAGATGCCACTTGCCGAGGGCGCCAGAGACGTAACCGGCTGGCTTAAGCCGTTCGGGAAGGAAGACTTCATCAAGTGGAACACCTGATCCACCCTCCCCTGCTGTATAGATTCCAAATCGTTGCTGATACCGTCCAGTCATCAGTCCGGCCCGAGTCGGTGAACACACATGCCCACTCGTATAGCCCTGAGTGCAGATAGTGGATGAATCAGCGAGGGCATCGATATGTGGGGTGCTGACTTCCGGTGGAGAGTGAGGGTTGTAACTGACGTCAGCATAGCCCTGATCATCTGTGAGGATAATGACAATGTTCGGTTGATCTGCGCCCATGACAATGCACGGCAAGCAAAGAAAACTAAAAAGTGCTAGTTGTGTCACACGTCGATGTATCGTGGTCACGAGTTCAGTTCCCTGTCTACTCGAATAGGTAAAGGTGCGGTTCTACTTCAGGCCGCTCGCGGATTAAGAATCATTCGTTATGGCATGGTCGATCAAACGGCTGTGTTCCTGCTCATTCATCTCATTTTCGTTTTTTTCTACTTTTCTTTTCTTTCTTTTCTTCATGCGTGACACTTCGAATATATGCTTCGGTTTCACTCCGCGTGAGTCCGCCAGACTTGTCGCCGTCGGCCCGTTTGAAAATGTTTTCAATATGATTGCCGCTTGTACAGATGCTTGCAAACTCTTTGATAGAAAGCGTGCCGTCTTTGTTTTCATCTGATTGTTCAAACCATTTGTCTGCGGCCATTCGCGAGAGTTTCCACCACGACACACCGCTGAGTGCTGTGTTAAATTCAGTTGCGTCAAGCACGCCATCTCCATCTTGATCCGTCTTGCGAAACGAGTCAGGGCCATGTTTTGGTGAGTAATAAATGTACGTGCTGAATTCAGGGTAGCTGATTGATTTGCTGCCATCTTTATCAACCTCGTTGAAAAGTTCTTGCTCCGTCATGCTAAGACGCTTTTCTCCAAGCGTTGATGGCTCGCCTACTGGTGGAGTGAAAGTGATGGTTTTAATTTGTCCGTCCTTTCCGCAGGAGGCCTTCACTCCAAACCCTGCCTGTGGTTCCTGCTTGCTTTTCCCTGAAAATCCCACGAAATAAACCTTTGACTTTGAGTCCAAGCGAAGCGTGCGGGGGCTCTCGCCAGTCTGCTGGACATCAAATGCCTTGCCCGAGGAGTCGACGTGTGTCAGCGAGCCAACGACAATCGCACTGTCTGCACCTTTGCTGTTTGGCTTTGCCTGAACACTCACCGAGTCGATGAAAAAAATGCTGATTACAACAGCAGTTATTGAACCAAATAATTTTACTGTCATGTAAAGAGCTCCAGGATGGGATCTTCTCCGTCACCGACGGTCATGGGGCGACCGGAAGGTGAGGTCGCTGGTTTTTCAATGTCCATACCGGCTGCGTATGCGATGCTCGAGTGAAATGCCCCCACCGAGACGGCATCATCTTCTGGGTAATACCCATCGTCGTCGCTTTTCCCGTAAACGAACCCTGCTTTGGTGCCCCCACCGGCAAGAACAGTTGAAAAGCAAACCGGATGATGACTCCGCCCATCACCACTGAAGTCGGGTTTGCGACCGAATTCTGTCGCGACCACAACCAGCGTTGAGTCGAGCATCCCTCGCTGTTCAAGGTCAGTGATGAGTGCTGTGAACGCCTGGTCGAAGACTGGTGCTATCTCACTCATTTCATCGGCAAGTGCTTTATGGTGATCCCACCCGTCGTGCTTTACTTCGACAAAGCGAACACCAGAATCTACCAACCGGCGAGCGAGCAGGCACCCTTGGCCGAATGAGTTGTCACCATACGCTTCTCGCTGTTCCTGGGACTCACCCGCCAGATCGAAAGCCTGTAACTCCTTGCTCTTCATTAACGCCAGAGCATCATCGTAGAATCCGTTGTACGCGTTGACCCTCTTGTCGGCGAAGTTTTTGCGGAAGTCGGCATCGAGTCCGTTTAGTAATGCGAGTCGCTTTTTTGCCTCAGAATTACTTCCAATAGATTTGACATCATTAATACCCTGAGTTGGATCACCGATCGCAAGAGGTGCATAGCTTGACGGGAAGAACCCATTACCCTGGTCAGAGCGGCGATTGATGCACACGCTCGATGGTAACGTGTCACTGCTTCGACCGAGATAGTGGGAGCCCCAGGCTCCGAGGTTGGGGTGGAGGATCGTGCCGCGTTTTTCGAAGGCAGTCCGCATGAAGTATTGCGCTGGTGCGTGGACACCAATCTTTGCCTCCATTGAGCGAATCAGGCAGACGCGGTCTGCTACCGTTGCAAATTTTGGGAAGAAATCAGTGACTTGGAAATCAGCTGAAGTGTTAATAGCTTTGGCAGGTCCCTTCGATTTTCCCACTTTGGGGTCCAACGAGTCGATGTGACTCAAGCCGCCGCTGAGCATCAACCAGATCACACGTTTTGCTTTACCGAAGGCAGCGGGCTTTGGGGCAGCCGGGTCTGCGGCAGCGAGCGGTGCTGCTTGGAGGACACTCAACCCGAATGACGTCGCCGCGCATCGTTCTACAAATTTTCGGCGAGTGAAGGTGTCTAGAGAATTCAGTAGTTGCTTCATGGTGAATTCAGTCAGTAAGCAATTCGTTGGTAAATAGTAGATGGGTTAAAATTATTGAATGAACATGAACTCGCGTGAGTTTAAAAGAGCCCAGACGATGTCACTGAGATCGAGCCCTTGGTCAAGTGCGGCAATGCACTGTTTCATGTCTTTGTCACGTGGAGGGCGTGAAAGCATTGCGTGGTAAATTGCAGTGATCTGCATAGCCTGCGTGCCTTTGGGCTGAGTTGATTGTGTACTACCAGTCTGCTTGGACTGCATGTTCTTTCGTTTTTCTCTGTTTTCTTTTCTGGCTATCTTATTCCTGGTTGTTTTTTTTTTAGTTGTCTCGGTGTCCGACACTTTGCTCATCAGGCTTTCCGTGACTTCACCATTCATCATTGCCAGAGATTCCGTGATGCCACCCTCAGTTGATCCGTCATCAGCAATGGCACGAGCTGACTGGCCTGCGACTTGTAGGAAATGCGTGGGTGGCATTGGTTGTGGTAATTCCGAAGCCCTTAGCCAGGAGTCTTCGCCGCGTAGTTTGGTTTTTCGTCCCTGGGTAGAACTCATGAAGAGACCGCGTCCACCATCTCCTTCGGAGGCTTCTGTACTCTGTTGCTCAGTCAGCAGCGTTTTCGCAAAGGTAAAAATTTTCTCACGGTCTTTTGCGATTTTCTTTTTGTCGGTCTCAAATTCAAATGGAAAAACCAGGCGTTCAATGCTTGGAGCATGATCTATTTTGATCTGGTCGATCTCCGGTCCTCGAAGTAGGAGAACAATAGAGTCCCATATTTGTTCAGCTGTCATTCGACGCAAGAGTGGGCCAGGAAATCGAAAGTCCTCGCCCTCAGGTGGTGTGATGCTGGCCTGCTGCTGATAGGTCTTTGTGTTCAGTACAACTCGCTGAAATTCACGAAGATCAAAGTCGACATCCCGCATGAGCTGGCCAAGATATTTCAGCAGTTCTGGGTTTGTGGCGTCTTCAAGATTATCGAGGTTTGTTACCGGTTCCATCACAGCGACGCCAAAGAACTTCTTCCAGATGCGATTTGCGATTGCTTCGGCGAACCGAGGATTCTTGGGTGATGTCACCCAGAATGCGAAGAGAGTACGCATATGGCGAGGGTCGTTGGTCGTTACATTGGCTCTTTTTACACCTTCCCATGTAATAAACTTCGGAACGACCTTCTCGCCGGGCTTGGCATCGTCATATGCATAGTCCTCAGGGAACACGGTCGCACGCGTATTGTCGAAGACAACGCGTTCCATGTTCGGCTGGAGCAACGTCACAAGATTCGCTTTCGAGAAACGGTCGTCGCGAAGCGTTATCGCTGGCTTTCGAGTGTCGACGCGTTCGAAGTTTGTTGAGCCAAAGAAGGAAGCCATTTCGTAGAAGTCTCGCTGCGTCCAATCAGCGAATGGATGGTCGTGGCATTGAGCGCAGGAAACATTAGCCCCGAGGAATGTGGTAAGCGTGTTGGACAGACTGTCGAGCGGCATGCTCGCGTCGCGTAAGAGGTAGGCGGTTGCACCATTCTCTCCAAGTCGACCTTCTGCAGTAAGCATGTCGTAGACCAGTTCATCCCATGGACGATTTTCTCGCAGTTGTGATTTGAGCCATGTGTGAAAGGTATAGGTCTTTCCAATTCGGTAATAGTCGTCCTTGACACGAAGCATGTCTCCCAGCCAATTAAACATGTGAGACTCGTGCCCCGGCGATGTGAGCAATTGATCAATTAACTTCGCACGTCGGTTTTTACTGGTTTCTGTAAAAAAACGTTGTAATTCCTCGCTCGTCGGAATACGGCCGATCACGTCCAGGTATACGCGGCGGACAAATTGGATGTCGTTAGCGGGTGGGTTCGGATGGAGTTTATGTTTTTCCAGATCAATGGTAATGATCTCGTCGATTCGTGCGGAGGCGTCGCTCGAGTTCTCAGCATGTGCATGTGTTGTTGCGACGATGAGTCCCAATAACAAGATGCGACAGACATTCGATATTTCAGTTGTTGACATGATTACAAGTTTGAAAGTGTTTTTTTGTAACGGGAATCTTTGTTCAATTCGAGTTGGCGTGTAGTAGCAATTCGTGGCTGTTCTAAAACGATAACTCTGATTTGATCAACAGCTGAACTCGCTGATAAATCAAGTGACAGTGTACGGCGGTCATTGCTGAGAGTCACATTGTCTCGACCTGAATCAGGCCGGTCGTCCGGACGAGTGGGCTCAATACCACGCCGGGTGTCTCCATAATTTCCTCGTGGATGACCAAGCAGTTTGTCGGTGCCGATGAGTTGAGTCGTGCCACCGATCAATCCGAGAATCGGCCGATTGAATGTGATCTGTCCGATGACTCTCGCACCGTCAGTTTCGTTCCGGAAGAACTCGCCGATCGGATTAAGTTGCAATAAATAGCTTCCAACGACCTGTCCGGCATTAATCGACTGTTTGTTTCGTCGTCCAACTCGGATGTACTGTCCGGGTTTTGTCACATTGACTTCGAGATCTGCTTCCAGAAAGACGCAGGAACGCTCACGGAACACTAGGATGCGATTGCTGTCTTCATGCCTACCTGGCACGAAGCTGGGCCCAGGAGAAACGAATTTCATAAGTCCTGTGGCTTGCAATACACCAGACGTAACGGGCCACGCATTTTCATAACGCTCTGTCGCATAGTCCACCGTGTCGATGGAGTTGGCTTTCGGACTGGAACGAACGGCATTGCCCTCGCGAACAAGCTGTGGCGTGTTCTTGTTGTCGGTAAGACTGACCTCTACTTCTCCTTCGAAGACGCAGACGTCGGTTTCACCGTCTCCGCCCACCGAGACACCAAAAGCAGTTCCGAGATCAACCACATCCATCGCTGGTGTGAGTACTTTGAAACCAACCGCAGAGTCTGGCA
>WLWF01002846.1_pt1 | contig 11956 bp, 24 predicted proteins | sample 6718331 | NCBI WGS metagenome assembly WLWF01 (sample SAMN12718692, study PRJNA515312) | sponge metagenome | isolation source: marine sponge | host: Mycale hentscheli | place: New Zealand: South Island, Marlborough, Capsize Point | collected 2003-05-01
AAAGAAGGTAGCGACCCTTGGATAGGCTGGAAAAGTATAAATGCTCAATTATTACAGGAGGGCTTAGCAAAGCCTCTTTAAACTTTATGAAAACTGACAATATAGTTTATGTAGTTACTCGCGACGGACGACGAATCGAGGAAGAAAACTACCCTACTCACGCCCAAGCTAAAGATAGAGCTGATATCTTACGAGCTCTTTTGTCTGAATGGGATCCATCTTCAGCCCGTTCAGTTAGCGTAGTTAAAACTGATAAACCCCGTCGCATTAGATAGTTTATGTGTACCCTATAAGAGATAACACACTATCTGTGCCAGCTCCTAAAAAAAGTTCAGAAGCCTTTATGGCCTCCGCCCGCCGTCAAGGATATGACTTAAGGCCCTCTACCACCAAAGAACAGGAGGAGGATATTGATTATGTAATCTGGGACCCCTTAAAGAAAGAAAAGGCTTTTGCAGCATCTTTAAAAAACACCCTCTTAAAAAAGAGCAAAAAAAGAAAACATCTTTGGGGATGGGTGGAACTACGTAATCGTCGGGGCGAAGAAGGGTGGTTAAGCACTAAATGCACCTTTATCGTTTACGAGAGAAAAAATGATTTTATTCTCTTATATAAAAATGATCTTCGGAAATGGATACAATCCGAAAACGTAGGTCGATGGGACCTTCCTTTTGTAGATTGTGGATGGAAAGCGGCGTATCGCCTATATCGTCGCCCCAAAACTAGCGAAGCGATCTTTCATCTTAAAATTTCTGATGCAGTTAAAAAGTGCAAGCATTATATATGGACTAAAGAATGAAAGAGGTTTTAGAATTTGTTTTCAGTAGCGCTTGGGTTTTTTTTGGTACGGTTTTTTTAATTTATTCAATTGGTTATTCACTATCAATCCCCTTTATGTGGTATTATAAAACGAAACAGCACAAAATGAATAAAAGTAGCTGGCCTCACTCAGAAAATTAAAAAAGTTCTTGACAAATAGAGTTTATTATGCGATAATATTCGTATAAATGACAAATCAATGTCGGCTCTAAAAACCACAAAATAAAACTCGCAAAATGAAATTGAAATCTCTCGGACAGGCTCTTACTAGTATTAAAGAAAGCCTTAACTCCCTAATATCTAAATCTAAAAATGAGGAGAATCAGTATCTAGTAATCTACAAAACCGAAGAAGACAAAACCAAAAGCTACATAATAAAAAAACCCGATCTTTACGAGTCTTTTGGGAATAAAACAGAAGAGCGTGATAATGTAGGATTTAAAGCATATTGCTACGGAAGAGATTCCGTACGCTCCTTTCGACACGACCGAATTGTATCAATAACTAAACTATAATAATGATGATGACCCATATAATAAATTACAGCCTTAATAAATTCCTTCCTTATGTTTTCTTGCTTTTTTTAGTCTTTTCACAGATGGATTACGCTACTCTCTACCCTTATCTAACTATTGGGTTTATCTTTTTTATTGATAAATTTAGCTTCAAAACAGGTTACTCTGTAGCCTATTGTGAGAAAAATAATATAGATCTAGATGTATCTTAGAGTCAAAAAGCTTCAAGAAGATGCCGTTATCCCCTCTCGTGCCAACGAAGGGGATGCTGGTATTGATTTAGTAGCCGTTTCTCTAAACAAAACAGAAGAATATTGGGAGTACGGAACTGGATTAGCCTTAGAGATACCCTCCCATATGGTAGGCCTTATCTTTCCCCGTTCAAGTATCTCTCATACCCCGCACTGCTTGAGAAATTCAGTAGGCGTTATAGACTCAGGCTATCGGGGAGAAATCAAATTGCGCATGAGCGTCCCTTTTTCTGAAAGTCAAATGAAAGCTTATAAGGTAGGGGACCGAGTCGGGCAATTAGTTATAATGGAATGCCCATTGCTCAAAATCATAGAAGCCGATGAGTTAGATTGCTCTCAAAGAGGTCAAGAAGGTTTCGGAAGCAGTGGCCAATGAAATATGGATTTAAACTTTTTTTTGGTATTTTGGTTGATTTCGTGTATAATATTGCTTATAATACTATACAAAAAGCTAAGTAATGTTGAAACAGCCCATCAATCTCTTATTCGCGAGCACCAACAGCAGCTCGACACTACCCTTTCTCTTCAAGCTAATCTAGAAGCAGTCTTACTACAGTCATCACAGACCGAAAAAGACTCCTATTCATCTATAACCTTACTGCAAGAAGAACTTGCCGACTCAAAGCTTAATTACAAGTCACTCCTCTCCCAAAAGAAAAGTAGCGAAGTACGCCTTGGTAATATTGCTGAAAAATTAGCCCCCTTTCTAGATTATTTTAGTTTTGACCCTGAGTGCGCTCATTTTTTAGGACAACCAATTGATTACGTAGTATTCGAAGACGACATAATTACATTCGTAGAAATAAAAAGCGGAAAAAGCCAGCTTAGCACCAAACAAAGGCATATCAGAGATTTAATTAAAGCTAAACAAGTAGCTTGGAAAGAAATAAGAATCAAATAAATTATGACAGATAAATCCAGAGAAGAGTATTTAAAGACTAAAAAGGGAAAAGAATCCCAAGAAAAAGCGAGAGAAAAATATGATCGCGAAAACCCCGAAAAACGCCGTGTTCAAAAAAGGGATTACATGCGCCGAAAGCGCGACGAAGACCCCAAGTACGGCAACGAATAATCCATTTCATTAACCCAAAATATATGAAAACTAAACTAACTACAATATTGACCCTTTTGGGTCTTTCTATTAACGTCGCCTCGGCCGGAAACGGTTCTGCAGGAATTGGCTATGCTTCCGATTATTTTCGGGAAGGCTCGCTGGTTTCCTCTGAGGCCCTTCAAGCAAGCGCCTCTTATGGACTCCAAGCTGCCGGCCTTGATGCCTCTCTAGGTATCTTTACCAACCAGCCTGTCGATGGCGGAGTCGATACTTATATTATCGATGCCGCTTTTTCTAAAGCCCTTAATGATACCTTTACGGCATCACTAGGTTTAGAGCATACCGAGTTCGTCGCTGGCGTAGCTACGCTTGATGTAACCGCTTCAGTATCCTTGAATACTATTCTTAATCCGTCTTTGACAGTTAAGAGGGATACGGAAGATTCACTGTATGTTTTTGAAGTCGGCGCTTCTCACGACATTGACTTCGATATTGCCCAGCTGAGCCTTGGAGCTTTGTATGGCAATACTGATGTTAGTGCATCGAGTAATATCGATTATTACTCTGTGGGAGCTAACTTGAGCCGCTCTTTGAGCGAAAATTCAAGCATCAACGCTTCAATTGACTACGTTGATTCGGACAGTATTTCCAATGAATCCATTTTTGGAGTTGGTCTTACTATCAATTTCTAAATTAACCCCTAATCTAACTTAAATATTATGGAAAAGATTGCAACAACCATCAAGAGTTCCGTCAAGGGTCTCTTTACTATACTCACGTCCGTCGTTGGCCTACTTGTGCTTGCACAAGTAGTCTTCGGCGAAGAAGCTGGAATGAATGTCATTGGAAATATCCAAGACATCGTTAATGGTTTCGTAGGTCCCGGCGCAAGCCTAGCTGGACTTATCACGCTTGTTTTGTTGATCGGATTGCTTGATAAGCAAAACGAAAAGTAAAAAATCGTTATTGTTCATTAAAGGAGGGGGATTCGTCCCCCTCCTTTTTTAGTGTAATTATAGTTAGTTTTAATATATAATAACACGATGGATGATGATTTTATATTCGGGGGTCCTCAGGATTACGACGAACAAACCGATGCATTTCGTTTTGAGCTCGATGATTTAGTTGACCGCTATAAAGCTGAGTTCGATATTAATACTTTTGTTATGATTGGGGCTTTACAAGAAAAAATTAAAGAGCTTATCGAAGATGGAAACGCAGAAATAGATATACCCCTTGATGACTGATCGTGAGCACAATAAAGGCCGTAAGGTTAAGTCTAAACCTAAAAGCAAACCTAAGTCTCAGAACGGTAAAGGGGACACGCCGCGTAACCTCTCCACAGAGTTTCGCAACAACTACGACTCCATAAGCTGGAAAACAAAAAAAAAATAAAACGAAAAATCTCCGTCTAGTGGACTATAGATGAAGAACAAAGCTCAAGAAAAGTATAGCAAAAGCCAGAAAGGTAAAGAAGCCCTTGCACGCGCGCAAAAAAAGTATGAAGAAGAAAATGGGGATAAAAGACGCGAACAAAAGCGAGAATACATGAGGCGCAAACGAGCGGAGAACCCTAATTACTGCAAGTGGAAATAAAGTCTTGACTTTAAGTGCCCTCTATGTTACTATGACAATCGTATGAATAAAAAAGGCAACATCCAATCTAATTGCAGAAAAAAAACTTTTAATACTTCCCAATATTGGAATATTAATTATACTGAACGCCTCGCTACGGGAGAAGAGACCGACTGTAAGGTTTTTATTAAAGCCTACTCTTACGAGCAGGCTAAAGATTTTTTAAGTAAAAGGCTTAGCGAGCAAGATCCACCAGCTCAAGCAAAAGCCGTTCACGGGTTCATGTTTCACAAAAATTATAAAAACGCCCATAATGTTAAGTTGGGAATCAAGGAATGGGAGCAAATTCGGGCTGCTTCTTTCCCGAACGCCAATAATATTCTTTATAAGCTAGAAGTGCCTCGCGATCCTAAAAAAAGTAATCGATTCAATGCCACCGATTTTGAACACCTTAAAACGATTGGATTTAAAAGCGGCAAGGATAACTGGTCACATATTCATAGGAAAGGCGTTATTCGGCCGCTTTCTGAGCGTAAAGGAATGATATATAAAGGAACATGGCAAAAATGGGATAAAGCGCTGATGGACGCTACGCGCAAGTCCCTCATTAACGCCTTAACCTTGCATAATGGAAATCGGTCTAAAGCTGCCATTCATTTAAAGATTAGTCGCCATAAATTTTATACTCTGTTAGCTAAATTCCCCGAAATTGATTGGGCTAAGGATTATCCCGTAATTAGAGGCGCTCCACCCGCTTTACCAACCGAACAGCGCTCTGCTATTGGTAAAAAACAAATGAAGAAAAGAATGGAGGAAGGCTATTCCCCTTTTAATATATCCCCTGAAGCGCGAGCTAAAGGAATTGCCAATATGAAGAAGACCAAGAAGGCACAACAAGAAAAAAGATGGAGTAAACTTATCCCCAAAGTAAAAGACGCCTTTGACAGGCATTCCAACTGCCGTACTAAAGCTGCCGACTACCTAGGCATGAATCTGAGTGCTCTTACAAAATTCCTCAGAAATACCAAGCATCTAGTAAATTGGTACGAGCTATATCCTAGTAAATTTGGCAGAGGTAAATTCTTTAAACGCCTTTTTGAAACAGATCATCTAGATACGCCTACAGTAAAAAAGCTTAATGAACGCAATGGATTATGAAAAAAGAGTCTAATTATCTAGACGCTTCTTCTGTCATTAAGGTAAACGGCAAGCTAAAAACAAGCCAAGACAAGCAGAGGGAGTGCATTGAGGCATCGCGTGGAGAAAAAGAACCCATACCCGAAGCGCGACCCCTACAGATCCAAAAATTTAATGAATTTCTTGACTCTTACCAAGAGGATATTAATAAAATAGTAGGGAAGTATCGGGGAGACAATCATCTCTTAAGTCATGAAGAGGTCGTCAGCGAAGTAAACCTTTCTTTTATTAAAAAAAGAGATGAGCTTATTTTTGAGTTTGGTGCCGATTTCACCCAAACCGATTTTCGTAAATTAGCTTTTGCTTTTGTGAAGAATATAACTCGGTGGAGTTATGGTAAAATTGCCAAAAACTCCTATGTCAAAAGGCGTAATGATACTTCTTATTATACCGAAGAAGGCCCGAAAACAAGCTTTGAGCATGCGGTTGACAGGATAGGTGAAGAAGAGTCTTTTTATGAAGATTTTGATCGTAATGAGAAATGTGAATATCTCATGAAAATGATTAAAGATTATACAGGAATACTCACCGATACCGAAGTCAAAGCTTTATCAATGCTAGAAAAAGGCATGAATCAGTACGAAATGGCAGAAGCGACTGGGGTTACACGACAGGCTATTTCTATAATGTGTATCCATATTTTTGATAAAATAAGAGCTCATTTTAGTATAGAAACTATACGCGATCAGTCTTATGGCAATGTCTCTAAAGGGTACTCGGCAATTGAAGATTTCTTCTCCCCTATTAAAGGGTATGTTCCCATGAAAAAAGAAGACAAACCTTTATTGAAAAAATTTTTACTAGCCAACGCCAAGCGTTATACTTTTCGCGAAGCAGCCGAAAAGTTCCTAAAGGGGGTGTACACTTATCGTCAAATAATAAGTTTCGCCGCTAAAAATAAATTAACTTTTTGCTTGGTGAAAAAATGCCCTCCCCTCTCTGAATCCCAGTCTCAGAAAATCCTCGATTTAGCGAAAAAAGGGAAAACCACTCAAGATATAGCTGCTATCATGAAAATACCTGTTGCTCGCGTATCAGGCAAGCGTGGGTTTTTTTCCCGTCAAGGCTTGATTCCTAAGTTGGGGCCATGAGGCCGTGGCTTAAGCTAAATTGCACAGGAAAATTATTATTCATCTCTTGCATTATAAATATGGGGATAACGCTAATTTTTGCTTTAAATAATGATTCTTTTTGGGTATATTATTTTGCGATGGCAATGTTTTGCGGTTTAATTACCTATAGCCCTCGTTGTAATAAAAAATAAGTGTAATATTAAAACTATGACCTTAGATCATTCCTCCTTAAATTTAATAAAGACGGTAGGATATAAAAATATCTTTAACTATCTGTATAGCACGATATATAAAGACTCTCTTCCTTTTAAAGAGATTGAAGCCAAGGATGGTGAATATCGTCGTTTTTTTGAAAACCTTATTATAGAATGCCCTGAAGAGTCTCTCAAGCTTGTGACCATAGACTTATCCCAAGACCCTACTGCAGTCGCGTCTTCTTTATTTTTAGAACTTTACTCTAACCATTCCAAACAAAATGATTAAATTATTCACCGCAATTATGACCCTACTTTTTGGTAGTTGCCAGCCCGCTAATTCCTCCTGTCAATGCTCAGGAGAAAAGGACTGCAATTGTCAAGAAGCTTGCGATACCTGCGATTGTAAATAAACTGCTCGTTTTTTAAAGTAGTTAATTAAAGTGTAACACATTATGTGTTACGCTTGTTTTTGTTAGTGCTGCTGGGGGGCTGCACACATAGTTTGCCCCCACGAACCGCTGACACTTTTTTAGACCCTAAAGACCGCGATTGGCTTAAGGTTTATCGTCACGAACTAGATATTGCGGTCCAAAACAACGATAACGAAGCGTATTATTTCTTTTTGCAGGAAATAGTTAAAGAGAGCTACTACCAGCAGACAGGTAAGCGTTTTAACGCAAATCCTGCTATAAGACGTATTAAATAATTACTCAGGTCTTTTTCCAAGAGGCTTACCATCTTGCCCAATCTCTCCGGACCTTATTTTAGTGGCCGATATTTGCTGTATTTCTTTATCTAACTCAATTTCTTCAATATTATACCCTACTCCTCTTCCGTAAAATATATCCACTATGTTTGGCAGTTCTATTACTTTTATTTTATTCCCAAACTCCTTACCTGCCTTATATATTTCTTGCTTAACTTTATTAAAGTCGTAAGGATTACTTTTATCAATCCCCCCTACATCACGAAGAGCAATACAGCATTGCCCAGTGCGCCTAAGCGCTTCTGTCACCAAAGCCTTATGACCTGCATGAAAAGGCTGGTAGCGACCTATAAGAAGAGCTGTGGGGGCTTTATTATCCCAAGCTTCTGTTTCGTTAAGTTTATTTACTACTTTTTCAGCCCATTCCTCTCCAAAGTTACCTTGAGGGTCAGCTCCATCCACTAATTTAATATCATAGTCTTCAGGCTTTTCAAACATTTTATTAGTGTCCTCATATCTGCCCTCTTGAATTCGGTCAACCCAAATAACAAAATCTGCATCGAAAGCTTCCCGAGTTTCCTTAGTGGGGCAGACAAAATCTGCTACAGCATACCCTCCGTTCATTGAAGCCCATTTACATAATTTCCCCATTCTTTTGGCATGTTGTAATCGATCTTCATGAGAAAATCCTAATTCTGCATAAATATCTTGGCGGACAGCGTCAGCATTAAACCAAGCGGCATTAAGTTTCTTTACTAGTATTTCAGCTAGTGTTGTCTTTCCTGAACCGGGAAGACCCATGATAAGAATTTTTCTTTTCATAAGATTTATTATACACTATAATATATTACTTTGGTCTATTTTAAAGTTTTTTTCTTGACTTTGTTAATCAGGTATGTTAATATGCTTTTATTCAAGCATCTTTAACCCAAAATAACATGACAGAAATAAGCTTCCAAGAATTAATAGACTTAACACATTCACACGCAAACTTTGCGGACATAGTTTTTAAAAGGCTTAAGGCTTATGATGCCAACTCTTCCCGCCGAAAAGACGGAGCTTTGTTCCCGAGCTTAAAGAGGCAAATGGATATTTTTAGCCATCAATTAACCTATGCTGGCACAGATTTATTTGACCCCTCTGCCCGCTCCGGCGACGGCAAAGAGTTGATTTTCGTTTTTGACGAGAAGGGAACTCCCATAAGAAGCACTCACAAACATAGGAGAATTACTGAGCGGTCTTATATACCTCATAATTCCAAGAAGCACGGAAAGCTCATGACTGATCGCGAAGTCAGCGGCGAAGCAACAGTAGATAAAATTGGCGGTCCTGTTGAATCTGAAGACTGGTCAGGAACAAAGCAGAGTTGCTGGAGTATCGTAGCGCGACTAGCGGGTGAGCTTTATAGGCTAATCGGCCAAAAAGATGATGACGAGAGTGCTTCCATCAACTCTCAAATGGATATTTTCCATAGCGAACAAAAAAATGTGAGTCCCGCAGGGTTAGAAGGTTTAGCAAAAAGAAGAAGCCAACTAAAATTAAGACTTCAATTTCTTGAGAGATATGCGCCTGATTATGCCAATGAAATATATGAAGACTTATTTCATAAAACCAACCCTGTCTGGGAAGATATGCACGCTGAAATAGAAAAGGACAAGGCTTTTAAATAACGATAACTTTAATATGACAGGATGCCTATTAAATCATTTTCATTATTTTTATCTACTTATCCATGACCTCAAGTGGTATGTCGGAGAAAGTTGCGACAAAGATTCTCTCAAAAAACGCATCCATGTTCGCGCTATGGCTTGGTCAATTTCGGTTGAACAATACGATTACGGTTTTTATACCGAGCTGGAAGTACCTAAATACCAAACTCCAACTTCATGCGAGCAAGGCTTTAAAGATGTTATTGAAAGTTTCATGGACACCCGCGTGCCTTCTGGCTATAATTTCTCTTGTGCCAATCTAAAAGAATGTTCCAATACTTCTTATACCGAGTTATTCGACGTGAATACTATGACTGCTAACTTAGGTTCGCATAAAGGAAAAAGCCTACAATACTTTATAGATAAAAAATTTCCTAAAACCCGAGAAAGCGTCCAGCTTATCACACCCAAAAAGCTTAGAGTTAAATACGGAAAAACCGAGCTACCATCTATTTTTTAAATATGAAAATTACTAAAGAATTAAAATATGCGACCTTTGAATATGACGAAGAGGAAAAAGACTTTGTCATAAAGGAGGAGGACGGCAATAAAGTTATACTAAATAAAGTATACGCCTTTGCGTTCATGCGTTTTGTAGTTAGAATGGCTCAACGTAATTGGCTTCGAACGAAGCCCCCCAAAAAAGCCCCTGAAAGCTCCTACACAGGCTTGACACCCCAAGAGATAGGCCCTGATTGGCGAGAAGCGCAATTAACGAGACAAGCGGAAAAAGACTTAGAATACGCAATGGAAGACCAAGAACTACCCCTCAATCACCCCGACCAAACTGAATTTTCTTATTAACCAATAAATAATACCATGACTAAAATTACCAACACTTCATCTTTAGATATTGTCTACACAACAGACGTAGAAGAATTTTATTACAAAGAAACAGACGAGCCAGTTCCCGAAAATGAACCTATTGGTTTAGATATAGAGACTAAAGAAGGTGTAGACCTCGTTCTTTTCTCTGATGTTTACTGGAGCCCTCCATACCCTGCTTCCGACAGTGAATAAGAAATACGAACGTTTTTTGTGGATAGCTGCTGTCATTTTTGCTGTTTTTACTATTCATAATCAAGCAAATACTAATGTCGCTCTCGAAATGCTCCTCAAGACCTACAATGTTGAAAGCAATATCCAAAAATCCGAAATAACTGACTTCAATAATCAAATGCATTTGGTTAGGGATAACTCATATCGACGTGGCTTTGAAGACGGCAGGACTCAAGCGGGCATTGCCCTTGCACAAGGAAGATCCCTTTATGAGTACCAAGATGGCTACCACGCCGCCCTAACTCAATTTACGGAACCTATAGAGTCAAATAAATCACTAGACTCTATGTTCGCTGATGTGTTAATTGATTTTATGGATCAGGAGCTTTCAGCGGAAGAATCCTACTGGGAGTTACTTGAATACATGACCGAAGACCCTTCTCTAAAAGCGAATACAGGAGAGCCAAATAAATAAATGGAAATAAAGTCTTCTCAAATAGTATATTCTGAGCATCATTATGATGAATGCTTTGAGTATAAAGACGGCTCTGGAAGAGTAACAGAAGGCAACGCTATTGGTTATGAAATAGACCACCCTAATGGATATGATGATCAGCCGTGCGTAAAGCTAATCCTCTTTGAGGATATTAAATACAGTGAATATGACCATGATTATTGGGACAATTATGAGCTTGAAAACGATCCAGAAAGAATAGTATTACCATGAAAAAACTTGATAGCGAATGGGGCAGAGGTCCGAGATACAAAGAAGCCGAGCTAAAGTCAATCGACTTTATTAAAGTCCAACCCCTTTGGGAAAAAATGACTTGTGTCGTAGCTGCTAATCACTCCCGTACTGATGGGCTATGGACATTAAATAACTGTTTAAAGTTTTTGACGGAGGTAAAATCCCGAGATTCTTTTGGCAAAAAAAGCTCCATTGAATTTACTTGGAGTAATTTATTAAATAAATACAAAGGGGAATACATGATTAGCAAAAGTAAAATTGATGAAAACGTTTCTGTAGCTAAGTTTTTTGGTGTTCCTTTTTATTTAATTGTCAACTTCATGCTCGAAAATAAACTGCTATTCGTGCCCATAAGCGATGCCGATGGGAATATGACAGTAAATCATAGGGAGGAGAAGAGAATTACTCAAAGCACTTCCAATGGAGGCATTAAAACCGATCTTGTTTACCAATTAAATGTCAGTAAAACTCCAGCGAATCGATGGATGGACATGAACCAAATAAAGTGATTGCATTCCGAAAAGGATTCGCCCCCGATGATGATTACTCAATATCCAAGGGTCAACTAAAGAAGCTTGTTAAGGCTCTTTTAGCAAAAAAAAGCAACTCCTCCACCCCTTCTTATCATGGAGGGCTTACACCCTCTCAAGTAGAGATGATTATCAGCCATCTAATGTACACTAAAGGTGCAGATTCAATTAATTTAACAATAAATAAAGAGGAAGATGGCTATCACCTAGGACTGACTGTTCATTCGATAGACGAAGACTATAATGAAGATGATGACGACGCGATGTATTTATAATTTGTTCTTGACTCGCCTCTATAATTGTGCTAATATACTGTATTTACGAACAGAATAAAGCCAAATAATATCTATAATTATGACAATGACAATGCGATACTGTAAGCAAGAGGGAAAAATTTCCAAAGATAAAATCTTGCGTAGATTTAAAAACCTTCTTAACCTTACCTACTTAGAGGCATCTCCCCTAGAAGGCGGGGGGTATCGTATTCCCGAAAAATTATTTCACCAAATACAGACCGAGCTAGACTTTAACCTTCCCGATGAAAAGCAAAAAGGAAAGCTTGAAGATCAAATAAAGAAGCGTT
>WLWF01002848.1_pt1 | contig 11948 bp, 23 predicted proteins | sample 6718331 | NCBI WGS metagenome assembly WLWF01 (sample SAMN12718692, study PRJNA515312) | sponge metagenome | isolation source: marine sponge | host: Mycale hentscheli | place: New Zealand: South Island, Marlborough, Capsize Point | collected 2003-05-01
GACGATCCATACCATCCTGGATCGGCTTGAAGAAAAACGGATAGTTAACGGATATCGGGACAACTTTATCTGTGAACATTTTTTTAGCATCTGCTCCAGACTTTGAAAGGATGCCGAATCTGGCATCTGAAGATATCGTGGCTTGGTTAACGAGTTCTGCTGAGGACATAAAAGAAAATCCAGACCGTCTGTTTTTAAGATAGCACATCCCATAACATCTATCATCTGCTTTGCATGCTTCCCAAAATATAAAGAAGAATCTATTTGCTTCTCTATAATCCGGTGCTCCAACATCGATTTTTGACCACTGCAAGTACATATAGTGAGTGCCTGTAATATAAGTAGGCACGCCATTATTATAAAACCAGTAACCCTCTTCTCTTCTCTTAAATTCTTCATCTATATAATCGTACCATTTTTCTTTAAAATCCGTCGGATATTCCTCCCAATCAAATCTGCTTTTTATTCTAGCTAATTCTTTTGGATATTCTTGTTTTTCCCAGTATTGTTCATCTTTGCTTTCGCTTCGTTTAAACGGTTCATCGATTGCTGGTAGTGCAATACGGAGATCTTGAATTTCAATGATTTTTCCAATTTTACCAGTTTTACTAATTACTATAAAATCGTAATCTTCATTATAGCCATACTCCCATTTTTTATACTTATTTTGTTTGGTAAGTATTTTAGGATTTACAACGTCTTTAATTTCTTTACAAAGTGTTTGTTCATATTTCATTTGCTTCTCCTTTCTGCAAATCCTTTAAACTCTACTTCTTTGTTTTCTTTTGGTTTGTTTGTTAATCTATCTTCTTCCTCTTGTATTCTAGTTAAGATTTCAAACGCGTCAAATATAGCTAACTTCTTTGTTGCAGCGGCATTTTTCAAACGATCCGCAGTTACATCTTCTCCCGTGTCTACAATCGGCTCCTTCGCAACCTTTATCAATTCCGCTACTGCTAGTTGACCAGCTTGGATTATACTCTTTTTCGTTTCCTTGACGTTCATGTTTAATTAATATGTCTTTTGATTTCATACAATATAATAAATTATTATTTATAACAAACTCCCATTCTCTTTGATTTGGAAAACTAACTAAATCGCCTTCTTTTATATTTACAGATTTTAACTTACTATTTCCATATTTTATCAAACCTAAATTAGGTATAACTTTTTCACCTAATTTGGTAGAAACTAATGGCTTTATAAAACATCTGTCTAAAAAAGATTTTATTTCCTTATCTCGCTCGTATAAATATATTTGATCTGGTGAACAAAAGTATAAATTATCTTTAAAATAAGATCTACTGTTTTGTTGTTTACCTTTCATGTTATAGTATTTCCTAAAAACATTATGGTGTATGTAAACAATATCTCCTTTTTTTATTTCTAAATCATAAGCTTTGGGTACACTTATTACTTTAGCTTTTTTATTAACAATTTTAAAAGACTCTATTTTTGTGTTTAATATAAGTTCTTTATTTCCTATTGTTGTTTTGTTATTATACCTTTCACCTACAGGTTCAACTATGTAATCGTAAATACTATTCACCGTATTGCAAATCGTATTCTACTGCAATAGCCATATTATTATTAAACTTTTTCCATGGAAGAGTTTCATTATTTTTTTTAATATAAATAAAATATTCACCTTCTTTATCAGAGTTTATAATATCAGAAATAATATGACCTCCGTAGACCTCTTGACCTACGGAGTAATGCATAGCAGCATTTTTATAATCAGAACCAATGCTTATTTTTCTTATCTTATTCGACATCTGCAGGTTCTTTAACTACTTTAAGTTTTTTTAATTCTTCTTCATCGATAGGGGCATATTCTCCGTTTTCAACATTTATATTCACTTGCCCATATTCAGCTTCTAATACTGACTTAAATTCTTCTGTAGCTTTATTAACTTCTCCAAACTCATGTAGCAATCCGTGTTTTTGCGCGGACACATAACCTATTTGATTTAATAAGTTATTTAATTTTGCTTGTTGTTCTTGAATTGTTTTTAAATGTTCTTCTGATATTTTGTTCATTTTATTAAATTTAATTGTTTGTTTTTTTATGATAGACCGAATCTACCTTTTTGATCATCGTAATTTGCTACAACTTCTGTTCCAGAAATTGCTCTATTGTAATACATTATTATTGAAGCATCTCCTTCAAATCCATATACACTTGTTCCACTTGAAGAAGACAACATATCGATATAGGCAGATGTTCCTGCGCTTCCTGGCCCAGTTCCCATTCCGCCTGTAACAGTGTCTTCTAGTTGACCGTTTATATATATATTCATTTCACAAGTAGCCTCAACTCCTGTAGAATTAAATGTTATAGCCACGTTTACCCAGTCCGCACTTGATGTTCCAGTGTTAGCAGGCATATCTCCTTGACCAGCAGTTGAACTTCCTGTTTCACTCATGTAAATATACCCGGGTGAAGGAGTATCTTCATAATACATTGCATAACTTTCAGTAGGGTCAAAATCTGTTATACCATTATAAGTATTTATTCCAGTTATTCTTACCCATACTTGCTGCGTATAGCTATTTGTGGTAGACATTACAGATCCAGGATCTATAGCTGTTCTCATAGACTGATCATTGGTTGTTAGATAGTAGTTAACAACGTTTTGACCAGTTCCAGGATCTACATTTGTCTCTTGATTTAAAGTAGGAGCCGTACCTGTTGTAACTACAGCAGTGTTACCATAAGACGAGCCTATGGAAGGCCAAGTTGAGTTAGTTCCAGCAGCTTGAAATGTTTGAGCATCAAAGTACAATTGTAAACCATTTCCAACTATATTACCTATATCAAGAACTTCTTTAGTATTTGCTTCAGTTGTTACAAAAAAGTTTGATCCATCGTAAAAGAATTGAATAACATAATTGTCCGCAGTAGGAATAGAGGGTATCCAATTTGGTAAATTGCTTGGTCCATAAAATGTACTAGGAAAAATTAACACGTCATTTGCAGATGCATCTATTAATAAACTAAAGTGCATTCCACTAGTGGCATTTGTAATATTTAATACATTTAAGAAATTTCCTAATTGTATTTCTGCATTAGTACTTACAGAAGCGTCCCACGTTATAGTATCAGCAGATGTTAAACTTGTGAATGCTTCTACACCACCACTACTTGGTGTTGTCCATTCAGTTCCGTTTCCAGCACCTAAAGAACTTAATACTTCGCCAGCTGAACCAGCAGAACTAGTACTATCTAATACATCACATGATTGTAATTTTATTTCAGGTGTATTAAAAACTACTTGTCCAGTTCCTAGTGCTTGTATTACAACATCATTAGTGTTTGAATTAAGAAAAAGTCTACCTCCTGAGTTTGCGGTAATTGTAAGATCCGTGGCGAAATTATTCATCGAAAGTCCATTCTTATCAAGCCTTAGTACTCTAATGTCACTTGTAGGTTTAAAGTAGATTTCTTGATCTATTGCTTCATTTCCCGCGGTTAATACATCTCCTAGTGTAGGTGTAGACGAAGGTAAAGTGTTTATTAAATCCGCGCCGCTTATCTTGCATGTACCACTTGCATTGTATCCTGCAAATCCGATAATATTATTAATATCTGTTTCTACAGGTAAATTACTTATTTTTACGTTTGCCATTTTTATTTATTTAAGGTGCTGCTTCTTGAAGTAGCAAGTCTGTTGTATTTTGTAGTTCTAAAAATCCTAAACCATTTTCAAGTTCAATAAAAAAAGTTTCTGCTGGAGGAGCAGATGGTCCTTTCGGTCTACGAAGATCTACTAGTTTAGTTCCTATACCTAGTATCATTAGAATAAAGCTAATATAACTTCTTTAGGCTCTACTCCTTCAGTCGCTGGTATAGCTTCACAAACAGTTAACGCGCTAACTGGCATAAATGAACCACTAGGAACGTTATAAAATGTTGTTTTAGAACCGCTTTCCATGATTAAAGTTAAACGCGTCATTTCAGCTCCAATATATAAAGCTGCACCTGGTCCTGGAGTTTCATATGTACACTTACATTCTGGACTAGGTCCTTCTTCACCACACTCACAATTGATAGTGTATATTGTCTTTTTTAGAAATCCAGATAATTGATCAATTTGACCAAGTTCTCCATTTACATTTCCTTCTCCTAAATTTGGTAAAGGATTAGTATATGCAGCACTTCCATATAAAGCTTCACCTACATTAGCATCAGTTAAATCTTCTATTAGTACTTTTTGTGATCCCATGTAAGCACTAGTAAATGGACATCCATATCCCCAATCAGTCCAAACCAAATCAACAACTTCAAACGCAGCTGATTGTGAATTAGCAATTGAAAAAGTAGCATCGTTGTTTCCACCATCGATTGTTATTATATCTCCAGCTATATATCCACTACCTTCTACTACTATAGTCACACTAGTTACTCCTCCTAATCCATCATCAGTATAATCAACAGTCATACCTGTCCCATTACCACCAGATGTACTTACTGGAGGTATAGCATTAGGATACCCTGTGCCTGCAGCAATAATACCTGTTTGGTGAATCACTGTTGGTGGATTTACAGTTACAATATCTCCAACGTTATAAGCGTTACCCCATCCACAGAAAGCGTCTATTCCAGTTTCAACAATTTCACCTGTTGGACTTATCCCATCCACCTTTATTTTTAATCCATTTCCAGCGTTGCTAGTAGTGATTGGACTAGATAACCAAGTTGAATATTCACCAACGGTAAAACCTGATCCATTGTCTATTAAATCAACTCCTTTTACTCCACGCCATGTACAACCAGGCAAATCTTTTAAAGCTACAGCATCATGCGCAAATACTCTGGGTTGTTTTAGTGTTGTTCCTATTACACTCATAATTTATTATTTTCTTAATTTTTGAATTTTTTCAGCACCTCTACTACCAAAGTATGCTACATATACTGTTATTAATAAAGCTTCCAATAATGAAACCCATCCGTTATTTATTTCTAATACTACTGTTGAATCCAGTACTATAAAAATAGTCATAGCTAAAGTTAAATATATAAGTGTCAGTGGTCTAGTATTTTTACTGAGCCAAGAGTCACTTATCATATCGCTTTGCCATCTATTTGAGATGTTATTCATCTCAGCAATATCTTGATCTAACAGCTTTAAAGCCATTTCCTTATCTTTGGGTTCTATATTAGAATCACCTGATATAAGATTTTTTACAATACCAAGTCCTCCTTGATCAGGAAGAAACTCTCCTACAGTGTCTAATATAGCTGGAGCTTTCTCTTTTAAGAAAACTCCAACCTTAGTTTCTTTAAACTTTTTTTTACTTCTTTTCTTTTCCATAAGGAAACATTCTGTTTAACGCTTCTTTTCTAGCTTTACAACCGCAGCCACCTGGTATTTTATCTGCTATTTTTTTAATACCTGTTACTGTAGTAAACTTTTCTATTGAGTCTCCAAGTCCTGTTGATTTATTTGATTCCATTTAATTTAATTTTAATTTTCTTTAAAAGCTAGTAACAACTCTCTTAGTGACATTCCAAAAGCTATTCCAGCGTATAGTAAGTGTTTTTCTAATAAAAGCATTGCTCCAATAAAACTTAAAGCAACTGCTTTTGACAATGGATGATTAACTATTCCTTTTATTTTTTCCATAACTATTTATTTTTTCTACGTGATATACTATTTCCTTTTTTTAACTCAGGGTATTTTCCATAAACGCAAGCTTTTATAGCTTTTGGGTTTTCAGCGTTATGTGCCAGTTTCAAAGCTGACTTAGCTCTTTTTAATGTGTTGACTGGATATGTTCCTTTTGGTCCACAAAAATCTCCTTTAGATACATTTTTGTATTTACCAGCATTAGACATCCCTGGCTCTTCTCTTACTTCAGATATTGTTTTTTTAGCCATTATTTCTTAGATTTTTTATTTCTTTTACAAAATGTTCTTGCAGCTTCTTTACTTCCAAAGCCCCATTTTTTAAGTGCCATTTTTAAATTTGTAGGTTCTCCATTAGGTTTAGTCATGCCACCAGCCATACCACCAAACCTACAAGCAAACTTGATTCTAGCTGGAGCAGTTCCGCTAGTGTGTCTTTTACTTAGAGTTTTACCTGTTTCTTTTTTATGTTTAGCTCGCATTTTTCTATTACGCTCTTCATATCTAGCATCTACACTTTTCTTAGCCATTACTTCTTCTTTTTGCCTATTTTAACACAGTTGTTGACCTTTCGACCGCCTTTCATTTTCATGCCTTGCTTTTCATATCCTCTCCAGCACGCTTTCTTTCTACCTGTTTTTGCCTTTGCCATCTGTTAATTCTTTATCTATTAATCTGCACCAGTCTCTAAGTTCTTTAACTTCGTCTTCTAGTCTATTTATATGCTCAGTATGCCAATCTTGTTTTAAATCGTATTCTATGCGATCTATAACAGCTTTTGGCATAACCTTAGCATCTGCTATATCGTCTTGTAACGTGTAGTACATACCTACAAAAGAAGCTGTGATTACTAATAAACTAATTATTGTTTTAAGATCTAATTTTAATTCAGTGCTTTCGCTTATTTTCATAAGTTCTTATATTCTTCAGTCGCGTCAAAACTTGGACAAGCTTTATTAGCAAAGTCCCTATGACCGTGTATTACGGCTTCTGGATACATTGCTTTAAGTGTTCTTAGCACCGCTAAGAGACTATCTTTCTGACAGTCATATCTAGTATCTTTCGGGGTCTTACCATCTGCTTCTACGCCTCCGCAATAACAGATACCAATACTGTTTCTATTCTGACCCTTTGAGTGAGCCCCGATTTTAGCTATATCTCTACCTTTGTGTATTTCACCATATATATCTATATAGAAATGATAGCCTATGTCGCTCCATCCTCTACCGTCAACGTGCCATTTCCTTATAGTTTCTACAGGAATGTTTTCGCCTTCTCTGGTAGCAGAGCAATGTACAATTAGTTTATTTATTTGTCTCATCTTTACCTTTCTTCATTAACCACCAACGGTGAGCAGTATATCCAATGGTAACAAGTAGTAGTGTTATTTTTAACACAGGTTCTAACCAATCCATCATTGTAACGCCAAATGCTCCAGCATTTAATACGTACAGTTTAATGTCTTCCACTATCCACGGTTTGCCCTAAGAACAACGTTTCCTTTGTATTGAGCAGGGCTTATTTCTAAATCTGATATAATAGTCATATCCCTAGACTTCATTTTTCTTTGACCACTAGGCCCTTTGTAATAATTTGGATTACAATATTTCTTTTTTCCTGCTGGAATTTGACTTTCTCCGTAACTTGGCATAATTCTAGTTTTGTGTCCCTCCAGCCATTAAAGCTGTTGGAATGCTTGTTTTACTCATTGAGTCAACTACTCTGGACCCAGATCCAATAGTCGTTAATTGTTTATTATTTACAGTTGCAATAGGATTAGTATTAACAGCTGGACTAGGCGCTACAACTTGTCCTGTCGCTGGGTTTACACCACCCGCAACTCCAGGTGCGGCCATATCTTGACCAGTATTACCTAGCATGTTTGGGTCACCCATTGGTTGATTATTATTTATCATATTATCTTGTTTTATCTTTATTGACGTTTGATATTGAAGTTTTTAAAACTTTATCCATATACCCTGTTTTTAACTTATGACTAGGCATGTCTTCTTCTCCTAATATTATACGGTACATACGACTTATTAACTGTTTGCACTTTACGGATACTTTATAGATATGATATTTTTGCGTTGTTCTATTTCGTCTTCTCCAAACTACAATCCAACCCTCTTTCAACAATCTGTTCCAGCGCCTGTTATCCCAGCTATAGGAATACGTACCGATTTTAAAATCTTGTTTTGTGAACATATCTACGGCTTCTAAATATATTAAAAGCTCTAGATCTGCATCGTTTAAATTATTAGTTTTACAAGCCCATTTTCTAATAATTCTGTAATGTTTAAATAAATTTAAGTCTCTTAAATCAGATGATGTAAGCCTTCTCATGAATCTTTTCTAGTATAGTATCTTACTCCTTTAGTTTTTGACTTTGTATAAGGCGTTTTTAAAGTATTAGATTTATATATATTTCTCCTAGGAGTTCTTTCTTCAGTACCTCCTGATCCAATATAAGTAAAGTTTGTTCCAGATTTTAACTCTGATTTATTTTTAGGTACATTATTAACAATACCTGTATGATAGCCATACATTTTATGTTTTTTACCATCTTTTACTTTATCCTTGTGAAAAGTTACTATATCTCCTTTTCTAACTTTTGAAGGTCTTCTAACTTGTTTGTAGTCTTTCCCTAATCCTTTTTTATTCTTAAAAGAATGTTGTAACTCTCTATTGTTATCTACTTTTTTTGGAAAATCTAATCCAGACTTAGTGTGCATATCTCCAACAAAAGTAACGCAGGTATTATCCCTACATTGACCTTTCATATTAATGGAACTAGCAGCTTTTTTGTTTCCAGTTAAAGAATGATAAGCTTTTTTATGTAAATTAATTGTTTTACTTACAACATTTCCTAACCTACTGTCAGGGTTAATACCAAGCTTAGCTGATCCTAGTCCTTCTCTATAGTTTATTTGTTGTATTTGTGTCTTTCCATCAGTAAATAAGTTAGGACGACCTCCAGCTATATTAGCATTTATAAGAACTTTCTCCCTATTGCTAAGTCCAGCATCGACAACATGCGTTGGTAATTGTTTAGTATTACCAATAGTTTTCTCCATGCGTTTAAGATCGCCTCTACTACCAAGTCCCATAGTTTATCTAGATCTAGGTAAATCTCTTTTTCTTCTTGTCATTCTTTTTCCTAGTCTTCCTGTGTTGTTATCATAAATAGTTGTATCATGTGAATCAACTCTATCATTTGAATCAACATTTACGTTAACATCTGTCTTTCTCTTAAGCCTTCTATGCTTGCCTTTTTCAGCCTGAACATTTAATCTATGGTCAAGCAGTTCTGTTCTTTTCGCAGGTTTATTTTTAATCTCATCAATACTTTGTTTATCAAAAGCTTTATTTTGTTTTGCCTTTCCAACCTCTTGCTGTACGTGGTGGATATTGTCAGCTATTCTGTCTATTTTTTGGTGAGCTGTCTGACTATAGCTTTGTCTTATTTTTTCTTTAGCTGAAGCTGTAGCTTTTTTTGTATCTAACTGATCAATCTGATCTAAACCTTTTGATGCTGACGAAACTGTTTTTAAGTCACGTTTAGCATCTTGCATTAAAGCTTTATCTAGCTTTTTCCCCATTCTTACTTGTTGACCAGTCTTTAAATGACTAATGTCATTACCCGTCAAAGCTTTCATCTTTCCAGAAGCTTCTGCAGCTTTAATTTTTCTTTTTGTTTTTATTCGTTTACCTAACCCCATTTTTATAGTATTATAACAATATCTTGTTCTTTTATTACTTTATACACTACGTCATTAAGTTCAATATCAAAACCAGCATGACGATCAAAATATATATTATCGTGTTTTTTTATAGCTAAAACCTCCGCACCTATTTCTAAGACTTCGGCTTGTCGATATCTAATATCTTCTTTTTGCTTTGATCCTAATAGTAAACCACCTTTTGTTTTAGATGATTTACTTTCGGTCTCGTTTATAATTATATATTTACCTACTGCTTTCATTTGCTCTCAAGTTGTTGATTACACAATCAGTTGATAAAATAGTAGTAGCTACAGAAGCTGCATTTTTAAGTGCACTTTTAGTAACAAGTAGAGGATCAACAATTCCGGCTTTAACCATATCCACCGTATCTCCTGTAACCACATTTAATCCTCTTCCTTTGGTTTTAGGCATTTCATAATTAACAATGCCAGCGTTATCTAAAATAGTTGTATATGGAGCAGTTATTGCTTTTAATAATACTTCTTCACCTTTTGTTTTAGGATTAATTTTTCTTGAAGCATCTAATAAAGCTATGCCACCACCTGGGACTATTCCTTCTTTAATTGCAGCTTTTGTAGCACAAATAGCATCTTCAACCCTATCTTTCTTTTCTTTTAACTCTACTTCAGAACTTGCACCTACTTTTACTATAGCTACTTTACCAGATAATCTAGCAATTCTTTTTTCAAGATTAATAATTATATTCGGGTTAGTTTCTTTTTTTAATGCCTTCTTAAGATCTTTTACAATATCTTCTATTTCAATTGCTAATTCTTTTCTTTGTATAATAGTCTCAACATTGTTGGTTACTATTTTATCACAATGACCTAAGTGTTCTTCTGTTAGTAACTCCATGTCATCACCTAGATCTTCATTTATTATAGTTGCACCTGTTATTAAAGATAAGTCTTGCAATGTATTTAATTTGTTAACTCCATATACAGGAGCATCAATTACATTAACTTTTATGTTTCCTTTTATCTTATTCATTGCTAAAGCAGAAGTAACAGTAGGATCTAAATCAGCAATAATTAATAAACTCTTGTTGTTTTTTATAACAAATTCTAAAACCCCTTGAATCTGCCTAATGTTTTCAATTGTATTTTCCACTAGTAGCACATATACGTCTTCTAACTCTGCAGTACCTTTCTCTGTATTAGTTACAAAATGTGGATTTTTTAAACCTTTTTCATATTGAGCTCCATCAACTAGTTCTACTATTGTTTTAGGTTCATCATGGGTTTCCATTATTACAACTCCAGTTTCATCAACTTTAGCAAATGCTTCTGCTATTGTTTTTCCTAATTCGATATCGTTGTTAGATGATATAGTTGCTACATCTACAATTACTTTTCCAGTAACCGGTTTAGCTATATTTTCTAAGTATTTAACTACTTTTTCAATACCTATATTAATACCATCTTTTAAATCTCTTGTAGTGGAAGCGTCATTTACTTCGTGCGCTTGTTTTAATATAGCATGTGCTAATACTGTTGCGGTTGTAGTTCCGTCACCTGCTTCCTTAACCGTTTTTCTAGCAGCTTCTTTTAAAAGCTTTGATCCCATGTTTTCTACAGGATCTAATAGTATTATGCTATCAGCAACAGTTACACCGTCTTTTGTTATTTGAGGGTTTCCAGCTGAGTCTTCAAGAATTACACATTTACCGCTAGCTCCTAGTGTGGAACTAACGGCTTTTGTGAGTTTCTCAATACCTGCAAACACCTTGCTTTTAGCATCCTCACCAAAGTTTAGATGCTTCACAATTGTTTCGTTCATTTGATTAAATTAAATTGTTAAGTGATTCGACTATTTTTTTAAGCTATATAAACCTTTTTTGTTTTTCTTATTTTTAGTCGTTTCTGATGATTTTTTTCTACTGCTTGCTTTTACAGCTTTCATAGTTGCTTTGTCTTTAGCTTTTCCTGCTTTTTTTGATTTTGTAGCAGCTTTGCTAGCAGACTTAGCTGACTTCTTTATTGCTCTTTTCTTTTTCCTTGCAGCTGGATTACCGTATGCCATAATTGTTATTTTTATTTTGTAAATGTTTTGACCACTTTTGGTCCTTTAAGAAACTCTAATTTCTTTGTATAATGTTCTATAGAAGCATCAATAGCTTGTTCTGCTCCTTCTATTGTTTCTCTTCGAGTAACATCAATCCATTCTTCTTCTTCAGGATGTAAGTACTCAGTCTGTAAAAATCCGTTTGGTAACTGAACAATTCTCCAATTGCTCTTTGTGGTTATATGTTTCCAAAGGTCGATCATTCTTTGATCTGGTCGTGTAGCAGAGGTGAAATCTCTACTGGTGTATAAAAACGTCATGTTATTTGGTTTTAGTTAAACGTTGGTTATTTATACTATCACATGATAGATCGGTTATTTAATATTAATAATGATTTATCGTAGGTTTTAATTTTCCTCTATAATAGGTTTTTACGTAATTATCTCCACTTCCAAAAACATCGTTAACAGTTTTTGTTTTACGTATAGCTGGACCAAGCCCGGGCATTCCTTTTTCTTTTGACCACCTGTTGTGTTCTTTTAATTGTTTTCTTGTAGGAAACGAAGTTC
>WLWF01002849.1_pt1 | contig 11944 bp, 13 predicted proteins | sample 6718331 | NCBI WGS metagenome assembly WLWF01 (sample SAMN12718692, study PRJNA515312) | sponge metagenome | isolation source: marine sponge | host: Mycale hentscheli | place: New Zealand: South Island, Marlborough, Capsize Point | collected 2003-05-01
CTCTATTTCTTTGGCTTTCAGTTAATCCTATTATTCTTTGATTTATAACTGACATTTTATATTATATATTTATAAAAAAAATAAATATATAAAATATTATTAAATTTTTATTCTAAATCTTTTATTAGTGCTAAATTAATAATTTATTTTCTTACCAAATCACGGAGCACTGGCGTCCCGCAGATATGCGTAATTGTGGTGTAGTAGATGCAATTACAACCGAACTCATTCCCGAACCAAGTTGAGTGGTATCAAGCCCTTGAGCCGAGAAGTAGAATTGTGAGTTAATTCCTCTGCTATTAAGACCGCTCATTACTTTAGAGGATAAATCAGGGTGAGATAATTGACAGGTATATACCGCTTGACCTTGACAGAAAGCAGTTTCACCCGCTACTAAAATACCTTGAGTTTTAGGAGTTAATTTATTATTTACATACGGGAGATTAGCCATAGCGAATTTATTAGTGGCTAAAAATTGAGGCATATTAACATTATTAATATTGAATTGGTATTTAAAAATTCCATCATTATAATCAGCTGATGCTTTGAAAGTTTTATAGGTGAAAAATTTACCTTCACGAGAAGCACCTAAAGCCGATATTGGCGCACGTGCGCCTGTTTTAGGAGCTAAATCAGTAGCTGGTCCAAAAACATTATGCGAGTCTAATCTTTGAACAGCATGAAGCGAGTTGATACAACCCGAAGATAAAGCGAATCTATTAGAGTATGAAGACCCGGTAATACCACTATTAATAAAAGTATAATATTCAGTATAATTTAAAGGTAAATATTCATCTTGCATTAAACGGCGTCTTAATAATTCATTATAGGCTTCAGGTAAAACACACGAATCTATGGTAAAATATGGGTTTTCAATTTTATAGCTTGGGTTAGAAACCATATTATTTAATGAAGGATCAGTTGTATCTTTACCAAGAATAGCACCCGATAAAACAGCATCACTTGCTAATGTAATTTTAATGGTAATGCTTCCAAGAACATCTGTGGGAATAAAACGGGTGGCGGTTGTTCCTAAGAAATTGCACCAATTATCAATACATACATCACCATTTTCTCCGTTTCCTGATAAATCTTGTCCAAAAATATCAGCAGGTGTTGTTACACCATCTAATGAACCAAGCATTTTAGAATGATTTACAAGAACACCTGACGAGAGTTGAGCGTCTTGATTATAAGCACCTAATTTAACAACTTTGCAAATAGTATTATATTCATTAGAACCTTGAGCGACTTGAACACCATTAACATATACTTCTATGGACGATATAAGACCCTCAATATTTGCGGGTAAAAGTGCTAAAACATCATGAGGTCCTGTTGCTACACCTTTAGTTGTGGTAACCCTCATAAACATACGAAGCGATTTCATATCTAAAACGGAATTTTCAGGTAAAGTTATTTGAATAACACGACCAGCAGTAGCCGATGTGGAAGAATTAGGTTCTATACGGAAGGTATTACGAGAGTAGTTAGATAGCACTTCAGCTCCAAAATCAACATTCTCGGGAAGCATATTTTTTATAATATATAAAAATATTTAAAATTTTTTAATTAATTTAATTAAATGATAAATTAAATTAATTTGAATTAATACTAAATATTTAATTTAATTGTGGTTTTAAATTTCCCGTTCTATTTGATGAAGGCATATTACTTGGATTGGAAACGAATGGTTCTTCAATAATTTCATATCTTATAACCATTTGATAATTTAATTCTCCATTTTTATATTGGTCTTTACCTACTTCATCTATAGGTCTTCCTTTTCCATCTACTAATGAAAAGTTGCATGAATCTATATGATTTTGTTGCAATTTTATGCTAAATAATTCATCGCCGTCATCTTGAAATAATATTATAGCTGGTTCAATTAAATTTAAACCATCAAATGAACCACCATTCTGTAATGGAATAGTAGCAAATGTTTGACTTGCTAAACATATTGAGGTGGAACTATTAGCGTCCATGTTGGGAGTTTCTAAATTACTACTTCCTAAATTAAGTATTAATCTAATATTTTCCATAGAATATAAAGATGCTGGATAAAAAGATGTAAACGTAGTTGAACTTAATTCAAAAGCAGGAAAAGGAACATAACTTGATGTTAATTCTTGTTGGTTAGATCTTGCTCCTAAAATTTCAGCAACATCACTAAATAAACCATTAGGGGTTGTATTTGCTGGAATAAAATTTTGTCTTGATGGTGGAACTTGAAAACATACTAAATAATTAGTTGCACTAAAAGAAGCCGATGATATAGATAATTTTCTTGTATTAACATTATAAGAAACATTATTAGCACCTATACCCGCATTTGTTATAGCATCTTGAATTGCTTTGCATAATGAATTTGCATCAGCTCCTGTTGTTCCAAATTTATAATAATCTCCTTCTGTTATTACTATTTCCGTATAACTATTAGTAGTTGAATTATAAAGATAAAAAATGTTATTATATTTGTTAATATTATAAAATGATTTTTTCATGGTAAATTGCTGTAAAGATAATTTCATACCAAATCCTTGAGGAACTACTAATGTTTGAGATGGAAATAGTAAAGTTACTTTATTATCTACAGAGTGATATTGTTCTGTGTCAATAAAAATATTTTTTTGATTAGTAGCCGACATTTTATTATATAATAATAATATAAAAAAATTAACTTATTACTAAATTATTTAAATTTGGTTCTTCTTCAAGATAAAAATCTTGTTTAATAATTGTTGATGTATCTAATTGTCTTGGTTTAGGATTTTTTGTTATTTCTTCTAATTCTTCTTGAGTTGCTTGGATTAATAATAAACACATTAAATAATCTAATTGTGGATATTTTTGCATCATTTCCTCTATTTGTTTCTCTTCTTTATGATTTTTTGGTGCTATTGGTTTAAGTATTTGACCTTTATCTCCACGTACTATATCATCTGTTATTGCTCCTTCTACATTTACCCTTTTATCTAAAACGCTTGTCATTATATTATTATATTAAATAAATATAATAATATTTTATATTTTTTTCTTAAATGAATTTATTTTTTGTCAATATTATAATTTTCGTGTAATGTATCAATTGAAGTTCCACGAGATTCACTTATTTCTTTTAATTTATTTAAATCATTTTTAAAATGATTAATTATAATTTTATTATATAAATTTTCGCCTAAATTATCTAACGTTGCTTTTTTAACAAAGTAACCAACATTATCTTTATTTGGTATGAACACGTCGCAGCCTTCAATTCCTTTTTTTCTACATTCAAATATTTGTTTAATAGCATTTAAAAATTTAGGATCTGTTATAACATCTGTTTTCATTCCATATTTACTTGCCGTTTTATAATTACGTCTATATAAGGTTGCTTTCTTTGCACGTTTAGAATACCATAAATAATTAATATCTTTATTTTCTTTTGTATCTCTTTTAAATGGTACTAATTCAAAATTAACGTCTTCATTACGAGTATGAAAATAAATTAATAAATAATTAATAATGTAATCTGTCCATCGCTCACTATCATATAAAAATGCTAAATAATCTAATAAATCTTGGTAAGAAGGGAGTCCGTCATTTTTAAGTTTTTCATTTTTTTCTTTAACAAATCCTTTTAATTTTTCTTTATTTTCATCTCTTTGTTTCTCTAATTTAGTTGTAGGTGATTTTTTCATTTTTCTAATCATAATAGCAATATTTAATAGTGCTTGTTGGCTATTTAAATTTGATTCGTCACTTACAAATTCTAAAATGTTTTTTTCGCTAATATTTTGAATTTCTATATCCTGTTCCATTTCTTTATCAACAATTTTCTTTAATTTATTATATTGCTGGATATATGATTTGATAGTGTTTGCGCTTTTGTCTTTAATAAATTCTTTAAATTCTGTAAGTTCAGCCATTTGGTTATTTATAATATATATAAAGAAAAAAATCTTTTTAAATCAATTTTATTTAAATTATAATTAATTATTTTTCCTAAATATTTCAAAAATTATTTATTTTCTTTTTTTTCTTTTTGTTTTTTTTTATATTTTCTTATATCACTTGAAATATCTAAATCAAAATCTAAACCACCTTCTTTTCGTTTAACAATAAAAGCATACACACGAGACATAGCCCATGCTTCTTTTGGTAATTTAACACCTTTTATTTTTCTTACTGATTGAGGATTTGTTTCCCAAGCCCCTATGCCTCTATCATACACTTCATCTAAAAATTTCATAGGTATTTTAGTAAGACGGCTTATATCTTCTTTACTATTTGCTTGGTTTTTATCTTGCTTATATATAATATTAAATTTTTGTTTATTGGTTAATACCATTTTATAATATTAAAATATTATAATATTATAAAAATAATGAAAGTAACTATTACTGATTCTACTAATCCTAAAAAGAAACTAATGGCTATATTTACAGATGCAGATGGTAAAAAGGTTAAAACAACACATTTTGGACAAGCAGGTGCTGACGATTATACAATTACAAAAGATAAAGAACAAAGAGCAAGATACAGAAATAGACATAAAAAAGATTTAGATACAAATGATTATAAAAAAGCAGGTTACTTATCATATTATATTTTATGGGGTGACAGCACTTCTCTCCAAGAAAATATAAAATCATATAAAAAAAGATTTAATTTAAATTAATATTACTTAAATCTCTCATTTTTTGTTCTTCTTTTGCTTCTTTTAACCATTTCATTAAAGAGTTATAATGATATGCTTTCTCACCCCCGTATGGTTTATAAATTTCATTAAATATTTCTTGTCTTTCTTTCTTTTCTTCATAGTTCATTCTGTAACGATGTTTATTATTATTATAGTATCTTCTATAATATTCAGTTCTTGGATATGATACATTTGATGGGTGGGGCATTTATATATTATTATTATTATTATTTTGATTATTTTCTATATTTACATTATTTAATTCTTCAACTGGTATAGGGTTTCTTATACATTCTAATCCACAAAATTTAATAGCGGTACATCGTGATTTAATACATGTATTTAATAACAATCCAAACATAGCGCTTAATGTGCCTACTATTGTTAATAAAAATGCTTCATTTGTTTGTATAAAAGTGGTTGGCTGACAATCACTCATTTAAATATATATAAGAAAAATAAAATATATATTTAGTATAAAATGGATAAAGACGATTATTATTATGAATTTAAAATGTGGGATATTGATGATGAAAAATTAAAATGGTTGATGACTAAATAATATATTTTTTTAAATTAAAAATTAAATATATTATTTTTGAACTTAAAGAAATTACTTCTTTTTAAAATATCCTCGTGGTAATATATTATATAAATTTTTGTAATAATTATATTTATAATTAAACCATTCAGGCATATCCATAAAATCTCTTTCTTGTATTTTTTCATTCTCTTTAATACGAATAATTGTAGCACCTTCAGGTAGTTCATTATATTTTTCTGAAACGTCAGCGAACATATCCACACCTTTTTTATATTCTTTATAATCTCTGTTATATATACCTGCATAAATTGTTAATTGTGCTTTACATATTTTATAACATAATTTTTCATTATTACATTTTATATCTTTTGTTTCATTATGAACCTTTAATAAATAGTCATAAGACTTCTTTGCTTCCATTTTGTGTTGCAGAATGTAACGAGTGTTATTCATAATTATTTTATTATTTATTATCATCTAAAAATTAAAAAAATATTTTTATCAATTTTTTTTTTAAATTAAAAATTAAATATATTATTTTTGAACTTAAAGAAATTATATATTATTCTAAAAATATTATATCTTTTGGTAAATTCATTTTATAACAATAATAAAATGATGCAAATGGTGGACTATAATTTTTTTTATTAGAATTTAAATGTTTAAAATTCATTCTTTTATAAGGTATTATTAATTGTATATTTTTATCTTTAAAATTTGTTTGAAAATATTTATAACTTAACATCATAGAAGGACATATTATTATAAATGGTTTATCTAAATCATTTAATTTAATCAAAATTTCATTCTTTTTACTAAAAGGAGGATTATCAATTAATAAATCATATTCAGGTGTATATGAAAAAAAATCTTTATCTTCATGTATTATATCATAACCTAATTCTTTAAAATACTCTTTTTGTTTTCCGTCACAATAAAAAGGACTCCATATAATTTTATCAGTTGGTATATAATCTTTAATGCGTTCCCATTCATATTTATTAGTAATATAATTATCACTATCTTTATCTTGTACAAAAGACATTTGTATTATATGAATATTATTTCTATATAGTTTATTCTAAATTTCCTAATTTGGAAGGTTAAAAGTTAGGTGGGTTAATATTTTGAAGGCTGAAAATTCCTATAATATATATATACTATCTTTTACTATATATATATTTTTATAATCTTTTTTACCCTAACTCCCCTAACCCCCCTAACCCAAAGAAAAAAATAGAAATAAATAATAAATAAATAAATACTATATGGTAATAAAAAAAGAAAAAAATAAGGGTTAGGGTAGAAAAAAAAAGGGTTAAAAAAAATAAAAAAAGGTTAGGGTAGAAAAAAAAGGGTTAAAAAAAATAAAAAAAGGTTAAAGAGATAGAATTGATCATAGAACCAAGAGCTTTTTATCTACAGGTTGATTGTTACTTTATTTATATTTATATATATATATTTTATATTTTTTAAAGGTTACAGGTTTCAGGTTACACCCTTAAAAAAACTTGATATGATTTTTAAAAAAAAAAAAAGATAAAAAAGAAAATAAAAATTATTTATAAATAAGGATTTTTTTAAGGACGTAACCTGTATCCCTGTAACCTTTAAAAACTATATTATAATTAATAAAAATATAATATAATTTAACATCACAATCAGTCAATCAGTATCACTATCTGTTTCTGTAATAATTACATCTTCCATATCTTTTAAATTTAATGATTTTTTTAATAATCCAAAATCAATAATATAACCCCGAGTTGTAATTCCATCTATTTTTTTCACACTTTTTTCTATTCCATTAAAATTTTTAAATGCTAATTTTGTAGTAAATGAAATTTTTGATGTTATATATGTAATATAGTTTCTTTTACAATAATCAATAAATTGTTCATATAATTCATTTGTTGAAAATTTTTTTGGTTCAATTCTATCTTGGTATAAATATGTTAATTCTTCAAAAAATTCAATTGTAGTATCTTTCTGTGCTTCTTTTAGCATTTCATCATATATACCAAAAGGAATATCTTTTTCTGTAATGACAGGATTAGTTTTTTGAGACATAAGCCAATCATAAATAAATTTACAACATTCTAAATCATTAGCATATAAATTACCTTCTGTAAAATAATCAATATTATTAACTTTATCACTACTTGTTCTGATGGTAAAATCTCGTCTTTTATTTTTAACAGAAGGGTCGGGAGAATTTGAGAATGCCATAAATCTATGAACTGAACGCATAGAAAATTTCTTTTCGCCTTTTGGATGAATATTAATATATGGTTCAGTAATCAAATCTTTAAATTTGCTATTATTATTATAGTTTCCGCTTTTATCTGCTTCATTCATAATAACTAAAAATGCTTTTTTCATACAATCATTAAACTGCCCGAATATATCATTTTGAGGGTCAGCAGTATTAAAACATCTATGGCTGCCTCCCATCATAGTAGTTAAAAATTTAACAAATGTTCCTTTTCCTGTTCCTTCTTCGCCAATAAAAACTAATTGTATTGATTTATTTTCAGGATATTGAAACATTTGAGCTAACCACATAACAACAAAATCATAATGAGTTTCATTATAATCAGTTAAAACTTTAATATGATTTTTAAACCAAGCTAAAGCTTTTTTAACTTTCTCATTAGGTTCAATTGAAGGCATCAACTCAACCGGTAATTTTTCCCACATATTATAAATATAGTCGGGACATAAAGAATCTTTTGGTATAGTATCATATTTATCATATTTTCTTTTATCCGGGTCTTTAAACCAAGTATCCATAAAAACTTGCTCTTTACCATCATTATCAGTATAAGTTAATTCTTCATGTAAAATATTAAATGTTGTTCTTGTATAAACATTAAAATCATTATGTTTTTCGCTTACAAATTCAGCACCAACTTTGCAATTAGTTTTTTCAAATTCTTTTTTAACATCATTATAAGTAATTCTTTTTTTAGGAATATAATTTTCAGGTAATACATAATCTGTTTCGTGTGGTTTAATAGATAATTTCATAGTTTCAAAAATAGTATTTTTATTAATATATTTTTCCATTTCTTTTAAAGTATATTCATTAATATTACCATATACCATAAGACCATCAAACATTAATGAATGAATCTCAATTTTATTAATATTACAAAATGTTCTCATAGTTGTTAATATTTCATTTTCATAAATACATAAAATATGATTAATAAAACTACCTTCAAAATTAGTATCTTTTTTAGCAAATTCTTTAACATAATTATATTCTTCAATATCTAAAAATCTTTTATGTAATTGTTTCATTTCCTTATCATAATTTTTTAAAAATTCGCTTTTAGTGGTCACTTTCTTATCTAAATTAGTAGATATTAAAACTTTTTTTTTAGCATTTATATAATTAATATTATCTTTTTCCTGAATATCATTTAAACATTTTTTTCTATCATTAATATATAAGGTTAGGTTAGGAGCATGTATTTCGTGCTTATTGCATAATGTTAATAAAATAGTAGGATGCGCATTATCCATATCAATATCAGTAGTTAAACCTTCACATATAAAACCTCTAATATTTTTATTACATGATTGAATAGTAAAATCTCCAATTAATCTACCATTATTTCTACCTTTTACATAATTATATTTCTCATATTGAATAGATGATGATATTTTTTTATTTAAATATTTTATAATTTTATCATATTCTTTTTTAGCATCATTTTTATTCTTACCCTCCCAAGCAGAATAAAACATATCAAAATTTAAATTATCTAATAAATAAGAAGCCCTTAAATTATTTATTTTTTCTTCTAAAACAACAGACGCCGACATTTTTAATATATATATATACAAAATATTTTTTTATATCAATTTTTTCCTAAATAACATAATTAATTATTTCTACAAAAATAAAAAATAATTAATTTTATCTTAATTTAAAATATTGTGAGTAATCTATTTTTTTAGGTTTAGGTTCTTCATATTCTTCCTCTTTAATAACTGGTTGTCTTGGTTGTCTTGGTTGTCTTCTAATAGGTGGTGGCTCTTCGTATTCACTACCCGTAACATAAATAACCTTTGGATTTTTTTTCTTTGGTGCTTTCTTTTTCTTAACCACTATTACTTCTTCTTCTTCGCTTTCGCTCTCGGTTTCGCTTTCTTCTATAATTACTTGTTTTTTTGGTTTTGGTTTAGATTTAGGTTTAGGTTCTTTTATAAGCTTTTTAGGTTTAACTACTTTTACCTCTTCTTCTTGCTCTTCTTCCTCTTCGTTATCCTGATTAACTATTTCTTCATTTATTTTATTTTCAGCCTCTTCTTTTAATTTTTTAAATTCTTTAAATTCTTCTTTTTCTTTTTGTCTATTTATTTTATTTTGAATAACTTGTTGCTTATGGTTCTCCTGCTTAATGTCAGCATTATCTTTTTTCTTTTGTCTTGTCATAGCCATAAGAACCCTACGCTTTTCGCTTAATTTTTCTTTATATGTTGGATCATCTTTGGCTGGTAAAACAATATCAGCCATTTATAATATATAGAAATATAAAAAATTCTATATATTATTACTAAATATTTATAAATTATTGATATCTTCTTTGTGTAATTGTTCCATCAGCATTTGGTATTAAAAAAGTATCTAAATTTCTCCTATACCTTGATGGAAAATTAGGTTTGGGTGAAAAATCAATAAAAAGAAAAGAGTGAGGTTCATCAGTTGCTATATCATATATTTTAGTAAATAATTCTTTACCTACTTCTCCCGCAACTTCATCTCTCAAATCATTAAACTCATTTTCATTTTTTGTTTTAAATATTATTAAACTATTACAATTACTTCTAATTGGCTTACTTATTCCGCCCGATTGACATCTAAAAGTTTGTGTTAAAAAAAATGTAGAAATTCCAATTGCTCCAGAGCCTTCACTTGTTACGGGTGCTATATGTCTGTGCTTAATTGCAAGATTATTAACCTTCCTTATTCCTTTTGACATCAAATAAGAGCCTAAAATATCGTCAAAAATGCATGCTATTTTAGGGCGTCTTCCATTTAAATAATGTTCAGGTTTTACTATTTCATTTCGTTCATTCATATAAGTTTCTAAATCCTCATCACTTATTAAATTAAACTGATTATTTCTTATTTTTTTATCAAATTCATTATAATCTTTCATTTTATTATGGTATTCATCATATAGTCTTCCTTCTTCATCAACTTTTGAAATGATATTATCAATAATAGTTAAATCATCAGTATCTTCATACATATCTTCTTCTTCAATATTTATCATACTTAAAATAGAATGGTTACTTTTTGCAGTTGGTGATATTAAAAAAATTCTGTCAAAATTTAATTTTTTAACTAAATTGACAATAGCAATAGTTTTCCCCATACCTTTAGCCCCAACACAAAGTAATTGAGTACATAAATTAGGCATCATTTCAGGAGTATCATATTGATATTTTTGTTTTGATGGTAATTCTATTTTTAAATTTTTACTTCTCATCTAATTATATAATAAATATATAAAATAATTAAATATTTTTATTTATTTATTATATTTTCTACAACACCAATACCACCGCCTAATGTTGATAGGGCTAAAATGGGCAAACTAATTTCAGGAAAAGTAACGGCAGCAACACCACTCGCAAATCTACTTAACCCATATTCAATTGCGGGTAATGAACCAAATGAAATAGCATTATCTACAATATTAGCAGTTTTTTTATCTTCAATTAATGATGATACACCAGTACCAAGTTCTGATGATGCTAATGTTGAAACACCTCCAGTTAATATTTTACCACCCATTAGAGCAGATGAAATAGCACCACTTGCAAATTCTCCAGTTTGTTTTTGTTGAGTTCCAATTAAAGAACCCGCACTTGAACCGAGAACCATAGAACCAATACTTTTAAAACTTAAACCAATTTTACTATTTTCAGATACATTAGTATTTAATTTATTAATATCATCTTTTAATTGATTTTCTAATAAATTAATATTTTTTTGTTTAATATGATGGGGTGCGTTACTATGATCTAATCTTTCTAATCGTGTTGATTCAAATTCAAGTTTTTCAATTTGTGGATTTTGATTTAATTTTAATAGTTCTAATCTTGTCATTTCACCACCCGCCTCATTCCATAAACGGGCTTCAATACCTCCGCCTTTAATTCTATTTGAAAATTCTATATTTTTACTTCCATCTATTAATGAACGAGTTTCATTAATATCATTAGGATTTATGCGTTTTAAAAAATCAGTAAAACTACCACCATTTTCTTTTATAATTTTTGCTTTTTTAATCATATCTAATTCACCTAATTTTTTACCAGTTCTAACTATTTCATTATGTAATTTATACCTTCTTCCGTTTGTTCTTAATGAATTATTTTCATTTGTAAAATTATTATTATGATGTCCTCCAATAGGGTCAATTAAAGAAGTATTTTCTGAGGTAGGTAAAACAGATTTTACATTAACATTAGAATTATTTAATTTTAAAATAGATGCTAATTGACTTACAATATCATCAGTAGTATTAATAACATCGTGTTTAATTTTATTTTTTTTAAAATTTTTAATAATACTTGGAGAGATAAATGGATTAAAAGATGTAGATGGTATATTATGTTTATTACCTAAATAAACTGAAAAATGACCGCCTCTTGAATAACCCGTAATATTTTCTATATCATAATTATAA